>BNJT01001587.1_pt1:37500-320000 | contig 1630271 bp, 2602 predicted proteins | sample 8540491 | NCBI WGS metagenome assembly BNJT01 (sample SAMD00202455, study PRJDB9452) | human saliva metagenome | host: Homo sapiens
GTTATGCAAAGTCTATGTTAAAATATGCATGTTCATTTTTATTTTCTCTTGCGTTAGATAAAGTATTAGTTACATGCGACCACGAAAATATTGCTTCTAAAAAATCAATTGAATCTTGTGGTGGAGTCCTAGAAAATATTGTTAAGGAAGATAATAGTTATAAACTTCGTTATTAGATTTATAAAAAATAAAATAAGGTTAGATCGGAATTGTATAATACTATTCCAATCTAACCTATTTATTTCATTTCTACTATAGTAGCACCCATTCCACCTTCATTTTGGCCACCACTTCTGAAACTTTCAACATATTTGTTTGTTTTTAAATATTCTGCAATATTTTTTCTTAGAATCCCCGATCCTAAACCGTGAATTATAGTAAAAGTATCATAGCCTTGAAGTATAACTTTATCCATATAGTTTTCTATTTCTCTAATTGCCTCTTCAGTATTTAAACCTATTACGTTAATATCTATACCTACTTTTTTACTACTAACACTACTTGTACTTATATATCTTGTAGCAACTTCAGGTTCACTTTCTATTTTTCTAACCTCTTTTTTCTTGATATTAAGTTTCATAGCACCCATTTTAATTTGCAAAGTATTTCCTGATATTTCAAGAACTGTCGCTCTTTGGTTATAACTAAGTACTAATACATCATCTCCAACCTGTATTTCAGAATTTTTGAACTTAGGTTGATTTTGCAAATGCCTAGCCAATTTGATATTATTTTTACCTTCATCCATTTTATGAAGTATTTCATTAACTTCATGTTGTTTTAATGAAGAACTATCTTTGAACTGACGATAAATTTCTAACATTTCTTCTTTCTTAGCATCTATTTCTTTGTTTAATTCTATACTTAGTTCATTATATAGACTCTCTTTATATTCTTCATATTTCTGTAAATTATTATCTAATTGCTCTTTTACTTCATCTATTTCTGTAATGGTCTTATTTAAATAATCTAGTTTATAATCATACTCTCTTATATTCTCAGATAATTTATCTATAAATAGATTATTTTCTTTTGTATTTTCTTCTAATAGAGCACTAGCTTCTTCTATAATAGTATCATCTAAACCTAATTTTTGCAGAAATATTAATTGCATTTGATTTTACCTGGTAAACCGATAATAAATCTATATGTCGGTTTTTAATTTCTCGAAATCAAATTCCATAGAAGAGTTCTTATAATATTCTGATTCAAAACAGTAATTTTTAATTTCTGGATAATGAGTTGTACACAACATTGTTGCATTTAACTCTTTAAATTTATCTAATAAAGCGATCGATAACACTGCCCCTTCACTAGGGTCAGTTCCTGAACACAGCTCATCTAAAAGTATTAAACTTTTTTCATTAGTATTGTTTAATATGTTAATTATATTGGTCATATGAGATGAAAAAGTCGAAAGATTATTTTCTATTGATTGTTCATCTCCAATATCAACAAATACTTTTTCAAAAAATCCAACAGTTGACTCTTCTAGTGCTGGTATATAAAATCCTAAATGAGTTAAGTATACACATAAACCAACTGTTTTTAGAATTACAGTTTTACCTCCGGTATTAGGACCTGTAATTATTAAGGAATTTCCTTTATTATCTAATATAACATCGTTTTTTACTACTAACTCTTTTTCTATTAATGGATTATATGCTTTTTTTAATTTAATTTCTTGAGTCGCTACAATATTTTGTTTATTAAAACCCTTTTGTGAACAAAAAAATTCATTTTTGAAAAAAATAAATTCTACTTGAGAAAAAAATTCCATAAAGAATTTAATAATTCATTAGACTTCTCTTTAATTACTTCAGATGCCTCTTTTTAATATTCTAAGGATCTCCTCTTTTTCACGTCGTTTTAAAACTCCTATTTCATTATTAATTTCAACATTTTCTTTCGGTTCAACATAAAACGTATTTCCAGATGCAGATTCATCGTGAATTATACCACCAAAATCATTTTTATGCTCTGGTTTAACTAAAATTACATCTCTATCATTACGCTTTGTTACAATTGCCTCTGTTAGTTTTTACATTAGTTCTAAGTATATTTTTTAATACTTGGTCACTTTTATTTTTTAATTTTGTTATATCAGCTTTTATATTTTTTAATTCTAATGATGCATCAGGTCTTATATATCCATCTTCATCAACTATTCTATCCAAGTATCTTTCCAAATCCTCAAGATTATCTAATTTTTCTATATATTTTGTTAGACTACTATATGAATTGTTTTTCCTGTATTTTTAATAGAATCAAAATCTCTTTAGAAAAACCTATCATAAGTAATTACATTTCTTAAAATATAAAAAAAGTTCTTTTTTTCTGATAATACACTATCTTTCTTTTGCCTTTTTTTACACTCGTATTATAATCATAAATTTTTCAATCTAAACTCATTGGGATATTTTTCTTAATAATTCATATGCTTCTTCATTTTCTTTATGAACTTCTACTAACTTATCATAATTATTTATATATTTTAAATTTTTGAATCTTATCATAAGATAACTCTGAATAACAATATTTTTTTCAATATCTTTTAATACTAAATCTAAATTCAATTTCTTTTTGAGTAATTTTTATTCAACTATTTTTCACTCCTTCATGAATTTTTTTAACAAAAGTATATTATACACTAAATCTATCTTTTTAACAATTCTATAGCAAAAGAATAAAGCAGCAACACAATTTTACACTAGTGCCACTGCTCGTTCTATTTTCTTATTTAAAAAATAAATCTATTAACTGTTGAGATAAAATAGGTGTATTTTCTAGAATAAATCCTGGTATTGTTGAATTTGTAAATATTGCAATTTTCCACTCAGGCAGTGGTAATACTGTCACAAAATATAAAACTACAAATATTAATAAATAAACTTCCACAAAACCAAAGATTCCACCTAATAATCTATCTGTTGTTTTTATTAACGGTAATTTTCTAATTACACCTAGTGCTGATGCAATTATTTGAATAATCAGTCGAATTACTATAAATAATACGACAAAAGAAACTATTCTATAGTATGCCGTAGGTATATTTAATCCAGCGTATACTCCCTCTAAACCTGTGGTTACATCTGCTGGTATTGGAATTAAACTAGGAAATAAATATGCTAATCTAGTACTAAACAACATTGATACTATTAAACCAATTATCATAGTTCCAACATAAAACAATTGCATTATTAGCCCACGTTTATGTCCCAAATAGATACCTAAAAACAATAGTATTACTATTATTATATCTACCATATAGTCATCCTTTCATATTTTTTTTTATTATTATATAATTAAACTTTTAAAGTAGCATTAATCAATGTTCGATTAATGCTACTTTTTTTCTTTAAAAATTGTTATTCTTATTCTACTCCAATTATATATGGATATACTGGTTGTCCAGATTCTATAAGTTCTACCTCTACATCAGGGTATTTGTTTTCTAATAATTCTTCTAGGAAATCAGTATATTCATCTGTACTATCTTCACCTAAGTAAAGAGTAACTATTTCTTTATCTTCATCTAAAGATTTTTCTAGTAATTCTTCAAGTACAGTGTTTAATGATAAATCAGAAACTACTATTTTACCATCTTTTATTCCCATAAATTGGTCTTTCTTAATTTCAACACCTTCTATATTAGTGTCACGAACTGCATGAGTTACTTCAAGCGTACTTACAGTTGATAAAACTTCTTGCATATTTGCAAAGTTTTCTTCAGGTGAAAGTTGTGAGTTAAATACCATTACTGCAGCTAAACCTTGTGGAGCTGTTTTACTTTCAATTACAAAGACATTTTCTTCCGCTAATTCTGCAGCTTGTTTTGCTGCTAATTGAATATTCTTATTATTTGGGAATATATAAATATTTTTGGCATTAACTTCTTTAATAGCTTTCATTATATCTTCTGTAGATGGATTCATAGTTTGTCCACCTTCTACAATATAATCAACACCCATTGATTTTAAAACTTTACTTAATCCAGCACCCATTGAAATTGAAATCATCGCTTGTTCTTTTACTTCTTTTGGAGCACTAGCTTGTTTTGCTTCTTGTTTTCTTAACACTTCTCTGTGCTGTTCACGCATATTATCAGATTTGATTTTTGATAAGTTCACCATATTGTTGACCGTAGTTAAATACCTCACCAGGTGTTTCAGTATGAACATGAATTTTAACATACTCACTATCAGAAATAACAAGTAATGAATCACCAAATTTACTCATATCTTCTCTAAATTTATCTTCATTAAATTCTTTTTTATCTTTATCAAGACGAACTGTAAATTCAGTACAGAAACCATAAACGATATCTTCTGGACTCATGAAATCCATATCGTGATCATCTTCAAATTGCATATCAACTACGTTAGTTTCTACTGTATCTAACCCTTCAATTTCTTCACCTTTTAATGCAGCTACAAAACCTTGGTACACGCATACTAACCCTTGACCTCCTGAGTCAACTACACCAACTTCTTTTAAAATAGGTAATAATTCAGGTGTTCTCTTAAGAGACTCTTGAGCTTCTAAGTAAATTGCATCCATAACTTCTATAATTGAAGTAGTATTTTCTGCAGCTTTTACACCTGCTTCAGCTGCTTCACGTGCAACAGTTAAGATTGTTCCTTCAACCGGTTTTATTATAGCTTTGTACGCTATACTAACACCATTTTGAATAGCAGCTGCAAATTCTTTAGCGTCAATCTCACTTTTACCAGCTATATGTTGACTCATTCCTCTAAATAATTGTGAAAGAATTACTCCTGAGTTACCACGAGCTCCCATTAATAAACCTTTAGAGAATGACTTTCCTAACTCACCGATATTTTCTACAACATTCGCTGCTGTTTCTTTCGCACCTGAAGACATTGATAAATTCATATTTGTTCCTGTATCACCATCAGGAACTGGGAAAACATTAAGAGAATTAATTTTTTCTGCATTCTTAGCTAAATTTTTAGAACCTAAATCTATCATTTTAGCTAGAACTAGTCCATTGATTTTTTCCAATGCGCTACCTCCTATTTATTACTTACTTTAATGCCTTGAATAAAGATATTAACCTCATTCACTTTAGCACCTAGTGTTTTTTTCTATTTGATATTTTCACTGATGACTGAACATTACTAGCTATTTCAGATATTTTTTTGTTCCGTACATAACTATTATATATAAATCTATTACTAATTTATCTTCATCTTGTTTAACAACTATTCCTTTTGAATAATTTTCTTTTCCTAAGATTTCTATAATTCCATCTTTAACTTGATTCTTACTAGCCATACCAATTATACCGTAACAACTTACTGCTGTTCCACCTGCTACAGTTGAAATAACATCATCACTAATTGATACGTGACCTAGTTCATTATTTACTTTCTAATACCATAATTTTTTTCCTCCTATTTAAAAATAGACAAATGAACATACGAATAATTATACCTTTTTTTAATAAAAAAATACAAGTAAAACATTGATTTATCTTTAATCAGAGCCTCTGTTTGTCCATAATATTAATAGTTTCTTTTTATTTATTTCCTCGAATAAATTCTTTAGCGTGAATCATTAATGTTACAGCATCACAAACTGGCGTTTGAATATTATGATTTCTTACCTAAATTTAGATATAGCTCCATTTAAATAATCTATTTCCGTTAATCTTCCATTTTTTTCATATCTTGATATAATGATGGGATAATGTAACCCTCCCTGTACTAGGATCAAATACAGTTTTTCAATATTATTTTCAACTAATTTCTTGATTCACTTCAACACCTTCAGCTTTTTGCAACAGCTGTAACTTCATTTAGATACTGCTCTAGTTAATTCTAAATTTTGTTTAAAACTTCCATACTCACCAATATTACAATCTATCAGTGTACAATACGTATTTCAATACACAGTTTAGTCCAGCTTTTATGCCAAATAGATTGGAATGTATTATCTGAATACTTCATATTTAATCCTGCTTTATTTAATCTATCTATTAAGCTTTTTCTAGTATCCTCAAGATTTTCTTCCTTAACTTGCTTTTATTTCTGTTTTTCCCTGATCCATAAGCTTTCAAAGACACCTGGGTCCTCCCAAACCACTCGTCCATACATGTCACACCAATTAGAGATATTCTCTTCTTCTACAAATTCTTTTAAGAGTATCAACGTGCCCTAGTCCATTCAGTATACATATGATTTTTTTGTATCTTTTCATGCATAAGATGTTTTTACCTTTGTTAACATACTTCTTAGTTGCATAGACTTTGTAGCTACAAAAACAACATCATACTCTCCTTGATGCATCCTCTGGATAGTATGTTGGAATATTATAATATCCTAGTTCCTTATCATCAATAATAACACGTAATCCATTATTTTTTAATATTTTTCAACGTGATCTTTCCAAGTATCAACAAAAAGTAACATCTTCACCATTTTTTTAAAACAGCATATAGCCAAATCTCGATCCCTAGATGCTCCTGCTCCCTGCAAATAAAATTTTCATAATGAGCACTCCTTTCACTTATATTTATAATTTTTAATTTTTTATAATTAGATAATACTTTTATAGTACAACCTATTAACTACATATTTTTAGTATATTATTATATATCGATATTTTAAAGTAGCTCATATCTCAAAATTGAACACTTTTTCTTCTGTTCGTTTTTTATTTTTGAATAGAATCGATTTCTGAGCTTCTATAATCTTTCTGTAGCATCTACTATATAATTTTTAGTACATCTAGAATACAGTCTATCAGCAAGAAACGCAACCGTAAATGGAATTACAAAAGAAATGCTAAAACTGATTTGTACTAAACTTCCAGTGAGTCATCTCATATGACTTTTAGATGGGCCCAATTAGTCCAATGATACCGAAAACCCTGCACTTTCATGAGTTCCTTCGATCTCTAAGAAATAACCAGAAAGTCCAGTTATTGCAGCTGTCGTTAGATTGGTAAAAAAATAACTGAGGACGTCTTGCACAGTTTAGGCATCATTAATTTTATAGCACCTAGAAATAATAGCTACTACTAGCACCTTTACTATTTAGCTCTAAAAGTTCCAATTGATAAAAACTGCCGCAGCTGCTACTAGTCCAAGTGTTGCAGCACCTGCACCAACATAATTTCGCATTTTGTAAATAGTATTAATCCCATAGCAACAGTTGATACCGGTGTTACAATTAAGACATGCAAAACGACATTGTGATTAACATACACATTAATATAGGTTGTAATGTTGTAAATTTAAATATTATTGTGTCCTAATAGATTTGTTAAACTTTTTCATATAAGGTAACGTAACTAAATCCTAGAGCTGCTACTAATCCACCAGTTATTGGTAAAGAAATATAATTGTAACAGAACCAAATTTATCTTTTACTAATGATATATGCTATTGCACCCTAAATTGCAGTTATTAACATAACGTTAAATAAATCTCCCCATTGGCACTCCAGTATAAGCTTTTTAAATTCAGCATTATATGTTAATGATCCACTTCCCTGCTAAAACAGTTGCACCTAAACACTGCTGATTCTAGTGGTTTGAATTTTTAACATTTGTCCAACTATCATACCAACTAGCACTGGAATAGAAAAATTGTAATAAATACATCGCTTGAGATAATGTTGTAAACACATTAGCTGCAAAAGTAGTTTTTCCTAAATACTTTAAATAATGTACTCAATACTGCATTTTGGAATTAAACCAGCTACGACCCCTAGTGCAGTACCATTTAAAATTATATTAAGAAAAATCTCTCACACTTCTTTTTTTGTCATATATATCCTCCTGTTTTTATATTATTATTTCACTATAATAATATAAAATCAAAAATGTAAAGAGTTTTTTTGAAAATTTATCTTATTTTTTTCTTATAAAAACGTTTTTTTATAATTTTTTACAACAAAGGTGAAATTATAAAAAGGAATCAAAGTAATTTTTACTTTAATCCCTTTTTTCTAATATAATGGCTTTTTTTATTTGGTGTTCCTACTTTTCTAGGATATTTATTTGGAGTCTCCTTTAGCCTTTTCTTATTTCTAGTATATGGCGCTCTTCACCCTCAATAGAAAAACTCTAAATCTTTTCTCTAATTTACCACCCAAACAAGCTTTTATCGCATTTAACGCTTCATTTTGTTTCTTCTTCTGCCTTTTTTTGTGCCTTCAAACTTAAAAAGTATCCCATCTTTTTTTCTTACTAAGAGGTAAACATAATTCTGAAAGTACATTTAATCTAGCTACTGCTCTAGCTGTTACAATTTCGAAAACTTTTCTCTATAGTCTCTATTTTGTCCAATTTCTTCTGCACGAGCATGAATAAAATTACAGTTAGTTAACTCTAATTCATCTTTTGAATAAATTTAAAGAAATTTTATACGTTTATTTCAATGAATCAACAATTGTAACTTCTAAGATTTGGGATATAAAATTTTTAAGTGGGAATTGATGGGAAATCCTGCTCCACTTCCAACATCACAAATATTACTCAACATTTACTATAATCCTATGAAAAAAACAGCTAGTGATATCGAATCATAAAAAGTGCTTTTAGAATAAAACTCTTCTTCCTCAGTAATTGCTGTTAAGATTTATTTTTTTGATTCCACTCAACAACTAACTCATAAATATCTTTTTGATATTGATTTCTTTTTGATTTTTCACTTAATTCACTATACCTGTTTGTTCTGTTACCTTATTATAAAACTCTTGTTTATTCATCATTTCTTCCCTCTTCGTTTGTTCCAAGAATACTAATAGAATAGAGATATCTGCAGGATTAACACCTGAAATACGTGATGCTTGACCGATTGTTAAGTGGTAAAACTTTTTTTAAGTTTTTTTCTCTTGCTTCTATTGCTAAACTTGGAACATCATCATAATCCAGGTCTTTTGGGATTTTCATCTCATTCATTTTTTTAAGTTTTCTCAACTTGTTGTAAATGATTTTTTTGATATACCCTTCGTATTTAACCTCTATTTCAACTTGTTCAATAAATATCCCTTTAGCTAATTTAGTATCATCTTCAGCTAAAGTACATTATATTTTTCATAAGACAACTCTGGTCGTCTTAACATGTCTATTGCTAAAGTATACCATCTCTAATTTCTGCACTATTTAGTTCTTGTAACTTTTTCTAAATGTTTTTTTGCAGTTGGTGTAATTCTAAATGTTTTTTTAATCGCTCTATTTCATCTTTGACACTGCATTGACGTTTTATCACAGAATTTTTCTATATCTTTCTTCTGTAATTAGTCCATATTCATATGCCTTTTTCAGTTAAAGCGCATATCAGCATTATCATGTCTTAATAATAACCTATGCTCCGCTCTAGATGTCAATAATCTATAAGGTTCATTTAGTTCCTTTTAGTAACTAGATCATCAATTAAAAACACCAATATAAGCCTCATCTCGACCTAGTATCATAGGTTCTTCTCCTAAAAACCTTGCATGCGGCATTTATTCCCCGCCATTATTCCCTTGACCAGCAGCTTCTTCATAACCACTAGTACCATTAATTTGACCAGCAGTAAATAAAGTCCATCAATCAACTTTTAGTTTCTAGAGTCGGCCATAATGTCGTTGGATTAATTGCATCATATTCTATTGCATATCCATTTCTCATTATTACCGCATTTCTCCAACCCAGCTATACTGTGAACCATATCACGCTGAACATCATCTGGTAAACGAAGTTGATAATCCTTGAACATAAATCTCTTTTAGTATTTCTACCCTTCTGGTTCTAAAGGAATAACTGATGTCTTTCTTTATCATTAAATCGAACATATTTATCTTCGATACTTGGACAATATCTTGGTCCTGTTCCTTGTATTACTCCAGAATACATAGCTGAACGCCCTAAGTTTTCTATCAATTATTTCATGTGTTGAATTATTAGTATAAGTTAACCAGCATGGAACTTTGATCTTCAACATATTCTGTTGTTTCATAACTAAAATGCATGTTTCTCATTATCTCCAGGTTGAATAGCAGTTTTGTGAAAAAAATCAACACTATCTGCATTAACTCGAGGTGGAGTTCCTGTTTTTAAATCTTACTAAATCAAATCCCTAGCTCTTCCAACTGTTTTGGTAAATCAATTGATGGGCATTTGATGATTTGGACCAGATGAATATTTTATATCTCCGATTACTATTTCTCCCACGTAGATAAGTTCCTGTAGTAATAATAATCAGCTTTTAGCTTTATAAGCTGTGCCCTAACATTGTTTTTTTAAGTCCAACCACTTTATTATTTTTCTATTATTAGCTCTCTAACCATAGCTTGTTCAATATCTAAATTTGGAGTATCTTCCAATATTCGTTTTCATTTCTAATCTGATAGCTCAACTTTATCAGATTGCATTCTCAGTGCACGAACCGCTGGACCCTTTTTGCTGTATTTAGCATTTTACTTTGAATATTTGTTTTATCTGCAACACGACCCATTAAACCTCCAAGTGCATCTACCTCACGAACTACTATTCCTTTTGCAGGTCCACCCTACACTAGGGATTACATGGCATAAAACCAATTGTATCTAAGTTAATTGTAATCATAAGAGTACTCACACCTTTTTCTACTAGATGCATATGCTGCCTCAATTCCCAGCATGACCACCTCCGATTACAATAACATCATATTCTTTTTAAAAAAATTTAGTCATAGTACCTCCATATATTTTTAACGTAATTGCAAAATAATGCTTTGACCAAAATTTTGATATATTACTAAATTTTTTACCTTTATAATATTATCACAATGAGATAAAAGAAAAAAATACTAATAATAAACATTTATATTACTAAAATGTATAAAAATCACAATGTATCTTTTTATACAAAAATCGTAGAATAAAATATACTAATCTTATTTTCTATTGATTACTCATTTTTTATATACTTCTAAATAGTACTCTTATTAAAAAAACTTCTCCTTATATTTACTATTTTTGTTTATATAGGTTATAATAGTACTAGTTGATAATAAATTATTAATTAGTGAATCGAGTGATATTTCGTGAATATTAAAATTAGTATATGCTAGTTTAACTAGGTAACACTGAAATGTTATCAGACTTTAATTATAGAAAAAAATTTGAAGAACAAAAAGGAATAGAAATTGAAAAACTATTTCATTGAAGATATGGTTGATTTACGATTTTTTTAGATGATGCCGATGCATTTATCGTTGCTACCTATACATATGGTGAGGGGATCTTCCTGAAGAGATGGAAGAATTCTTTTGAAGAAATTGGTCAAAAAAGATTATTCGTGGAAAAAGTCTATGGAGTAATCGGAACTGGGAGATACTATTTATGAACAATACTGTGTTTGTGTCGATCAATTTAATGACCAAATAGCTCAAAACAGGTGCAACTAATCCCTACTGAAAATCTGAAAAATTGAAATTGAAGCAGATACTGATGAAGATTTTTGAAAACATTGATAAATTTCATAGAAGACTTTTCTCCTCAGCACTTTAAATATTAATGCAAAAAGACTATAGGTATTACCCTATAGTCTTTTTATTTTTTTATCCCTTTGAAAAAAATACATTTACTCGTTTTCAAAATTCTTCTTCCCAATTATTCCAATCAAGTCTTATTCTTGAATTTATCATCAAAAATATCTTCTACTAAATTATCTATAGTAATTTGCTTCAAGCGCTTCTTTTAATTGATTGATTAATTGTATTTAACTTTTATTTAAGATACTCACTATAACGTCTTATCAACAGCTAATGCTCCTTCAAATATTTTTAGAAACATAGTCAGTTTTTTTAAAACAAAGACTTCTACTTCACCATTTAGAGCAACATAAATACGTCATATAAATGTAAACTGTTTTTATTACTACGATATTTATATCCTCCACCTACTCCAGTGTTAGCTTTTTACTAAGATCATGGACAACTAGCTTTTCTCATAATTTTTTTAAAGTATGTTGGGAGATATATTAAGACGTTTACTTATTTCCTTTTGAATTTAAAATAAATATGTCTATCCTGTAAAGATAAAGCATAACCATTATACATATTGCTTGTTCAGTACTTTTTAGTTAGATGCATAAACCCTTTTAACCCTCTTTTTCCTTTGTTATATAAGATAAATAATTAATCCTCATTATTTAATTTCTAAAGATATATTTATTTCATATTGTCAAATATTATCTTAGCTTTTCTCGCCCCAATACTGGTAATAGGTACACTCAATGGAACCATTGAAATAACTTTTCTTCTCTTAGTTGCCTTTCTTACCCATATAAATGTTCAAACATTTTTATTAGAAGTCAATATATACAGCGACCAGTATTTTTTTGGTTTTTTAATTGACTGCCCCTAAATATTTATACATATTCTCAACTTCTTTTTTTCTCTCCCAAACGCTCTCCATATGGTGGATTAGCTATTACACATCCAGCTTCTCTTTTTTTACAACAAAATCATAAACTGACATTTGTTTAAACTTTTATCACACCCCAGCTAAAGTCCAATTTCTTCTGCATTATTTTTCAGCTGTTTGAATCATTTTTAGGATCGATATCAGAACCGTATAGCTCTAATTCTTTCTCATAGTCAATTGCTTCCTCAGCTTTATTTCTTTCTTCATCAACTCAACGCTTTTTGGCATCCATGGCCATTTTTTTCAAAAATCAAAAATTTCTATTTAATACCTAGGTGCCATATTTTGTGCAGCCATAGCTGCTTCTATCAACAGACGTACCTGATCCACAGAACACAGTCATATAAAGGGTGTTTCTCCTTTCCAATTAGTTAATTTTACCATAGCTGCAGCAAGTGTTTCCTTTTAATGGTGCTGTACCCTTGTTTTTGCTCTGATATCCTCGCTTTATGTAATCCATCTCCTGATGTATCTAACAATATTGTCGCAATATCATTTAACATTATTATTTCTAAATCGATATCTATGCACCTGTTTCAGTTAACCAACCAGTTACACCCGTAACTTTTTCTTCATTTTTTTCTACAATTGCTTTTTTTACAATCGACTGACAGTCAGACACACTAAATAGAGTTGATTTATGACTTCGCCCATCTACTGGGAAATTTTGCATCTACTGGGAAGATATTTATCCCATTCTATTTCTTTTAGTTTTTTTCAAATAACTCTTCAAATGTATAAGCTGGAAATTGAGCTACTACAATTTTTTTACTCTATCTGCACATCTAAGCCATAAAAAGTTTAGAGCGAACTATAGCTCTTTTATCTCCTGAATAATATACTCTACCATTTTTCTACTTTTGTTTCATATACCCTAAACTCTTGTACTTCTTTTAGCTACAATAGCTTCTATACCCATAGGTGTTGTTGCTACTAAATTATATTTCATTTCTTCCTCCTTAAAAAGAGGCTCCTAAAGAGCCCCTAGAACTAGTTATTTTTCTTATCATAAGCCATATTCTGTATCTATTCTTACTCAAATCAGGGACTAGTCTACCCTCGTAACAATAGTTGTGATCATCTGTCTAAATATGATACATATTTCCTATTCCTACATTCATTTCTGCGGAAGTAAGTGCTTCTACCAAAATTTGAATTGCTCACTCAAGGGGTTTACCGCGTTCCACTTCATACATTTCTATATGAACTTCGTCACTGTGGCACTTTCAAGATATATGACCATATAGAAACTACTTAGGTTATATTTTCTGCCGTCACCTTAAAATAGGTGCCTAAACTTATTTTTTTCGTTTAGCGTTGAACACTACTGACATCTCAGCTTGTGTGAGTATGGACTTTCCTCAGCGAAAATATGCCGCGATCACTCAAAAGAAAAATACTTATATTACTTTTACACTATAAATAAAGTATTTGTAAATAAATTATGTAAATTATTATTTTTCTAAAACTGATACTTTTTACCTTCAGCTATTTCTTCTAAGTGCTTTTCCAACTTCTTTATGAGATACATAGTTATCTAATTTTTGTTTGTCTCAGGGTCTGAGAACATAGTTCACGAGCTCTTTTACTTGCTAATGAAACTAACATATACTTTTGAATTTACTTTTTGATTTTTAATACATCTAATTTTTGGATATAACATTTATTCTCTCCTACATTTCTTCTAATTCTAACAAAGCTCGTCGATATTTCATCTCTATACGTTCGCGTTTTTAAATGCTCACTTAGATATAATAGCTTTTAATTCTTTCTACAGCTTTATCAACTTCATCATTTTCAACAACATAATCATATAAGTGCATCATATTTATTTCTTTTTTTAGCTTTAGCTATTCGAGATTCAATTACATCATCGCTTTCTGTTCCCTCGTCCTCTTTAATCTAGTCTTTTTAAATCAGCAATACTTGGTGGGAGCTAAAAAAATATAAACAACGCATCAGGGTATCTTTACTTTTTTTCACCTGTCTAGCTCCCTTGTACTTCTATTTCTAAAAAGATATCTTTCCCTTTATCCATAGTTTCACGTACATACTTTACAGGTGTCCCATAGTAATTGTCCACATATTGTGCATATTCTAAAGTAATTCACCTTGTTCAATTAAGTTGTTTCAAATTCTTCTTTTGTTTTGAAAAAAAATAGTCAACACCCATCTACTTTCTCCTGGTCTCATCGCTCTTGAAGTCATTGAAATTGAATATTCAAAGTCAACATCATTACTTTCAAAAAAATTCGTTTTTCTAACAGTTCCCTTTACCTACACCTGAAGGACCTGATAGAAACTATTAATAATCCTTTCTCCATTTTTTTCGATGTCCTCTATTATCATTTATTATCTATTTTATCATACCACAAAACTTATGAAAAATTAAACTATTATAGCATGTATTTACAAATTTTTCATAGTAACTTCCTCTAAAATACAAAATCTTTTTAGAGTTAAGTATTAAACAAATTTATTGTTTATTAATTCGTTAATAAACATCTTATCTATTTTTTTGTTTAATTGTTTTTTTGCCCAGTATAAGTAACCATCCCGGGTTTTGCTCCTGATATTTTTCACATTTTTTTATAAGGGTCATATCTACAGCAACTCTATCTTCATTTTTTTAAATTTAGAAAAAAATATCCAGCCAACATCGCCGCTACTTCTTTTTGTTTTTTTCATCTGGGTTATTATTAAAAATTACAACATGACTTCCTGGAATATCTTTTGCATGAAACCAAAGATAATCACGGCGTGAAAGTTTATTTGTAATTGCATCATTTTTGAATATTATTTTTTTCCCCAACATAAATATCTATTCCATTATAGTTAATTACAAAGTAATTATTCTTATTTTTTTCTTCGAATTTGAAACTTTTTTCCTTTAATAATCCTGAGTTTATCAACTCTTCTTTTATTTCTATCAAATCAGACTTATCGGCATTCTCTACTTGAAATTGTAGAGTTTCGAAATAAACTATATCTTCTTCTGTAATTTTTTTATTTGCTCATATAGATTTTTCAATTGTTCTTTTATTTTTTTATAAAGATTAAAATATCTATCTGAATTTTTTTCTATAGTTAAGTTAGGATCTAATTCTATCTTTATATCCTCAAATTCTTCACTATAAAAAAATTTGGCAATGTCGCAACTTCTGAACACTCTTTTTTTAAACATATAAATATTTGAGATAAGTAGTTGCCCTTTCAATTTATAGTCTTCTTTACTTTCAGCCTCAATCAATTCCTTATTCAAAATTTCTAGTTTTTTTACTTAAGCGATTTAACTTCATTTTTTTATAAAAGTCAAACAATCTTTTATCTGTACTTTTTATTAATATTAGATTTAGCTATATCTAAATAATAAAAAGTCAAGCAAATCACATAGTGAAGCAAATTTTTATATTATTCTCATCGGTATCTACATCAAAAAGTAAAAATCTTTTTCCCATTTCTTTCTAGTAATATAGGGCTATAATATGCCCCTAGATTACAGCAAAAACTTTTAAACTCTTCTTCAAACTCTGTTTGTCTGGTAATAAAATAATTATTTAATAACGCTGATACTCCCATAAAAAGTTCTTCATTAAAAATCTTTTGTCACTATAATCAAATTCTAAATTTTTATAACTATCAAAGTCAAATGGATTAAATTTTTGACTCTGTCGGAGGAAGCACATAGTTCATATTAGCAATTGTTGAGCGTTTATAATCAATACTATAACTATTTTTCAACGATTCAATTATTACTTTATTATCATCGGTTAAAATAATATTAGAATGTTTTTCCCATAAGTTCAGTTATTAAATAATAATATTTTTTCATACCCTAACTCATCAAAATTTTTTTAATTTTTAAACACTATAATACGATCATTATTAATCTGCTCAATATTTTTGAATAATTCCACCTATTAAATATTTTCTAAGAACTGTGCAAAAATTAGATGGTGTATTAGGATTTTCATAAGTATTTTTTTGTTAACTGAAAACGAGATGAACTAGAACTTGCTGATAATAACAATTTAAAGTTTTTTTCTTTTTCCTAATAGTTAGAATAAATTCATCAGTTGAAATATTATTAATTTTATTAATATGTGCTCCTAGTATGTTTTCCTCTATTTCTCCTACTAATTTTCTTATAAAAACCATCAAATGCCATATATTTCATCTCCTTAAATATTTCCTAGTATCAATATAATTTAAAAATTATATCATAGATACCTATATATTTCCATAATCAAAAAGGTCAGAGTAGTACTCTGACCTTTTTATACTATTTTTTTCTCAAATCTTTTAGAAATAAGCACTCCCCATACCAAAAGACCTAAAAGGACTACCCAAAAAATTGCCGTCCATAATGCCGAATGTGGAAAATGTTCTGAAATAAGAGCTACTTTAGGATGGGCGGCAGCTATAACAAAAAGTTTTATACCAACCCAACCCACTATTAAAAAAATGCGGCTATCTCCAATCCTGGTTTCTTTTCTAATATTTTTTTATAAAGGCATTGGCTGCATATCTCATAATAATTACGCCAATAAATCCTCCCATTACCATAACAGAAAACTGTCCAAGATTAATTCCCCCTATTTTTGTTTCAGAAATATGAGGTAGGGTAATTGCAATAGCTACAGCAGCTAAAATAGAATCAACCGCAAAGGCTATATCCGTTAGCTCAACTTTTTAGGACTGTCATCCAAAAACCACTTTGTTTTTTTAGGCGTTTTTTTATTTCTTCAGATTTATCTAATTGTTTTCTGTTATCAAAGAATTCTTTAATATGATTTCCTGCCATATATAGTAAATATAAAACCACCTAAAACCTGAATTTGCCAATATTGAGCAAGTAATGTGATTAGAAAAAAATAGCTGTAATTCTGAAAATAAGCGCTCCTATTAAGCCATACATTAAAAGCATTCTTCTGCTCTTTATACGGTAAGTGTCTTACCATAACTGCCAGTACAATTGCGTTATCTGCTGAAAGTAAGCCTTCTAAAATAATTAAGCTTTAATAAAACTATAACATATTGTATTAGTATTTGTGTATCCATATAACTCTTCTCTAAATAACTTTCTTTTATTAATTTTACTATAAAAAAATAACTATGATTAATCCTACTATATTTAATGATATTGGTAAAAAGTAGCTAAATTAAATTCAATAAATTGATTTGAGGCTATTAAACTCTTTATCAAAAAAATATTTAATATGCTGTTTTTCTATTCTTTCTGATAAAAATGAAATTCTATCTTCTAACATTTTTTTGCAATAACAGTTCCACCTATAAAGTACAACAATGATAGTGAAATAGCCAAATTTGTATTATTAAATAATGTTAGTACAAATAAAAAAATATTAGATTAGCTAATAACAATAATAATAGAACCATAGATAAGTATGCTATTGAATTTTTGTACATTTGAAAAAAATAATATTTTTTTATTTCTAAAAATTTATTTTTTTCTTAGTAAAAAAATAATATTAAAATTATTCCACCTAGCATAATTAAATAATATGTAGCAAAGTATATTAAATTAGCTACTAATGCTGAGAAATCTCTTAAAAGTTTTTTTCTTAGCTAATTCTAAAAACACTTACTTTTGATATGTAATCTTCACGATATGAATAGATATAGTTTATTCCCATAAGAAATATTATTAGTATTAATAATATTTTTAAATATAAATTTAAATATAAAAATCTACTTCATCTAAATCATAGTATCCTGCCAAGCTACTTGTTTTTATATATAAGGAGAAAGCTAATAAGTAAAATAATCATACCAAAAAGGTAATTAAACTTCCTTTTTAAAAAATTTTTTTCCAAATTCTAGCGAAAATATCATTATAGTACTCCCTCCCTTCATATAATTTTATTCGCTCCCCAAGATTTCTTATTTGAGATATCTCTATATTATTTTTTTCAATAGTAGATAGACAACATCTTCAAGCACTTCTTCTCTTACTACAATTTCTTTATCATTATAAATTGTATATTGATAGCCTTGTAAAATATTATCTAAATCCTTTTTGATGCGATACGTTTATCGCTGCTAGTTTTTTGATTATCAATAAATCATCCAATAAGCCATAATATGATTTTTTCTCCATCAGATATAACCAAAACATTATCCGCAATGTTATTATACTGATTTAATATTGTATCTAAAATTATAATATTATCATTATTAGAATGTTCTAAGATTAATTCTCTTAGAGCTTTTTTTATCATCTTTTGTTAAATTATCTTTTGAATAATCAAGTATTAGAATATTTTTGGTTAATTAAAACAGAAAATAGAGTATGAAATTTTTATTTTCTCATTTTTCTAATAATTGTTGATATTTCTTATTCGGATCTAATTCTAGTAAATCTAATCCACCTATTATATCATCTTTTTGAGACAGTAAGCCCTAAAAATTTTTGATAAACTTAAAAAGATTTTTTTCTAAAGACAAGTGATTATAGAAACCAAAATCTTCAGAAAATATTAATTTTTTTCTTCATTTATATCAATATTATCAAAGGTAATTTCCCCTTTAAATTTAGTCCTTCTTTTTAAAAAGAATCTTTTAAACTGTCTAATTCTAAAAGTATTATTACTGATAATAGTCAGAATTTCTCCAGTGCTAACTTTAAAAATCTAATTCTAAAAAAATATTTTTTATTTTTCTTTTTTTATACTCTCTAAATTCCAGTGTCATTGTAACTCCTACTTTTATTAAAATAAAAATACTATCTAACATCTACTAACTTATTATTCTTAATTTTTTTGTTAAACACAAGTAGTATTATATCTTATTATGATACCATTGCTTTTTAATTATTGTCAAAAAAAAGATTTACTTTAAAATAAACAGCAAACTATCATATGATAATTTACTGTTTATATAATTAATAAATTAATTTTCTTTTTTTCACAAGTGATAATACTAATCCTAAAATAAATCCTAATACTGCAAAAGTTAATCCAAGAAAAAAATCTCCTTGAATAGGAAGAACTTTCACTAAGAAATTATCTACAGCTGGTACAGATAATTTAAATGTTGATGCAATAGTTGTATATAAACTATACGCTCCTGTTACTAATGCTGTTGATGCATAAACAACTTTTTTTACCACCAAATAAATTATTCACAAAAACCTAATAATATTAATACCATTGTTAATGGATATAATAGTACAAGTACTGGAACAGCTCCTTGAATAATAGCAGCTAAACCATAGTTCCCTACTGCAAATGAAAATAATGATAATCCTACTACATAAGTTTTATAACTTATTTTTTATCATATAATCTTACAAAAGTAAGTTGCACATGCTGTTACTAAACCTACACTTGTTGTTAAACATGCTAAAAAAATACAATTACGAATAATAAAAATTTTACCTACATTACCAAAGTAGAAAGTAGTTGCACCTGTTAAAACCCCAGCACCTGTTTTTTTGTAATCCTAGCACTGATACTGATGTTGTTCCAATATTAGAAATAAATACATAAACTAGTGCCAATAATAATGCTGCTATAACTGCTGCTTTAGCTGTATTTGAAAAAAATTTGTTTTTTTCTGTCTTTGCACCATATAATTTAACTGAGTTAATTACGATAATACCAAATACTAATGAAGCTAGTGCATCCATAGTATTGTAACCTTCCATTAATCCATTAGTAAATGCTAAAGAATTTGTTGAATATGCTTTCAGTAGGTGCTTGCGCGCTACCCATTGGATTTAATAATGAAGCAATAATTAAAATAATCATTGATACTAATAAAACAGGTGTTATAATTGTTCCAATTCTATCTACAAGTTTATTAGGTGTTAATGATAACCATAGCGTAATCCCCATGAAAATAGCTAAGAAAATTGCTTGTGCAATAACTGTATTTTCAGGTGCTATAAAACTAGATAATCCTAATTCAAAAGTTGTAGTTCCTGTTCTTGGAATTGCAAAAAATGGACCAATTGTCAAGTAAAGCAATGTAGTGAAGGTTATACCAAACCCCTTTCCTGCCCTACTAGATAAATCTAATAAATCTTGAGCACCTGAGTAACCCATCACCAATACTCCCTAATAGCGGAAGTCCAACTCCCATAATAATAAACCCTATCATAGCCACCGATAGATTGCTTCCCGCATTTTGTCCTAAAAAAGCTGGGAAAATTAGATTACCTGCACCAAAAAATAGTGCGAATAGCATAAGTCCGATTGAAATATATGAATGTTTCTTTAAAAACTTCAACATTACATTTCCTCCTAAATAATTTAAATTTCATTTTAATTTATGGTATGTTATATAGATTAATACATTTGTGAAAAATTTGTCAATAGATTTTTTTAAAATAATTTAATTTTTTCTTATAATTTATCTTAATTTTTCTGACAATTGCGAGTGAAAGTCTACTTTACATTATTAGGCAGCAAATATAAATAGAAGTCAATAGTACATATCGACTTCTATCTTTATTATTTTTTTATTTCCTCTTTATAATCACAATTCCCACAATAAACTCCTTTTTTTCCTTCAAAAAGAATATTATTACATTTAGGGCATTGACGATTTTACAGGTTTATCCCATACCACAAAAATCACATTTCAGGAACCCTTCACAACCATAAAACACTTTTTCCTTTTTTTAGATTTTTTTCTCTAGCACATCATGTTTATGACATTTAGGACAAGCTACACCAACTTTTTTTCTGAATTGTATTTGTATATCTACAATCTGGGAAATTAGAACATGCTATGAATTTCCCAAATTTCCCTAATTTAAACACTAATGGAGGTTACATTCTGGACAGTTTTTCTCCAGTAAACTCTTGTTTTGATCTCTACCTTCTCCATTTCTAATTCAGCTTTCTTTATATCTTTTTTTAAAAATTAGAATAAAAAAATCAAAAAAATAGCTTTTTCCCATTCAACCTTTCCATCAGCAATCTCATCTAATTGATTTTTCTAAATTAGCCGTAAATTTAGTATTTATAATATCTGGAAAATATTCTTCAGTTATTTTACTTACCAAAGTACCTAATTCTGTTGGAGTAAACACTTTATTTTTGCAGCTTAGCATAATAACGTTTTTTTGTAGTGTTTCTACTATAGTAGCATATGTTGAAGGTCTACCAACACCTAATGCTTCTAGTTCTGCTATAAGTTTGGCTTCAGAATAACGTGCTGGTGGTTGAGTAAAATGTTGTTCTTCTTTTATTTCTTTTAATTTTTGCATCTTCCCCTACTTCAAATTCTGGAAATAATTTTACTTTTTCTTTTTCTTTTAATACAGCTAAAAAAACCATTAAATAATAATTTTGACTCCGAACCACGATAAACTACTTTATTATTTTCAAATGTAGTTGCAGTTGTTTCATATACAGCAGCACTCATACGGCTTGCTACAAATCGCTCCCATATTAACTTGTATAATTTATACTGATCATTTGACAAATATTCTTTTATACTATCTGGTGTAAAATTAACATTTGTTGGTCGTATACCTTCATGCGCATCTTGAACATTTTTATTAGATTTTCTAACTTTTGTAGAAATAGCAAGATATTCTTCACCATAATTTTTTTCAATAAAGTCACTCGCCATCTTTATTGCTTCATCTGATACTCTTATTGAGTCTGTTCTCATATAAGTAATAAGCCCTATTACTCCACCCTAATTTTTTTAAGTTTATTCCCTCATATAATTCTTGAGCAACACTCATTGTTTTTCTTGTTTTAAAATTGATTTTTTTCGTGAGGCATCTTGTTGCATTGTTGAAGTAATATATACATTAGGCGCATTACGATTTTTCTTAGCTTTTAGAAATATCCGTTACCTTAAAAGTCTCGCCTTTTTATAGCTTTTACGAACTTTACTTACATCTTTTTCATTCTCAAGCTTTATCTTTTTCTCCATTATACGAATAGAAGTTTGCTGTTAAAACCTTTCTATTCTTTATAAAATCTATTGGCATAGTCCAATATTCTTGAGGTATAAAATTTTGGATTTCTTCCTCTCTATCTACTATCAATTTTAACGCTGCATTTTGTACACGTCCTGCCGATAACTTTGGCTTAACTTTCTTCCAAAGTACTGGTGAAATATTATATCCAACTAAACGGTCTAGAACACGTCTTGCTTGTTGTGATTGTACTAAATCCGTATTTATTTTTTTCTTGGATGTTTTTATCGCATCCTTTACTGCATCTTTTGTTATCTCGTTGAAAACTATTCTATTATTTTTCTTTATTATCTAAATCTAATATATGTGCAATATGCCATGCTATTGCCTCTCCTTCTCTATCAGGGTCGGATGCTAAAAAGACTTTTTTCCCTTTCGCTTCTTTTTTTAAACTTTTTATTACATCACCCTTCCCACGAATTGAAATGTAATCTACATCAACATTTCCATTATCTAGTACTTCTACTCCCATTCTACTTTTTAGGAAGGTCCCTTACGTGACCTTTTTGAAGATATTACTCTATATTTTTTTCCCTAGATATTTTTTTCTATAGTTTTTCGCTTTGGAAGGAGACTCGACTATTACTAAATTCTCTTGCCATTTACTTCTCTCCATATTTTTTTAATAAGTAGTATCTTAAAACATTTTTCTTTATCTTGTCAACTTTTTTTCAATATTGGATTAATCAATTTTTTTGTTAAGATAAGTGGTTCGTCATTTTCTCTTACTACAATAGTATGTTCATATTGAGCTATATAAGAGCCATCTTTTTGCTACTAATTCCCACTCATCTTTATCTGTATTTGTTACTGTTTTTGCTTTTTGTTGATACAAATGGCTCCACAGCTAAACACATTCCTTCTTTTTAAAAATCAAATTATCCCATGGATCAAAGTAATTAAACACATGTTGCGGCGCTTGGTGAAGAGATGTTCCAATCCCATGCCCTGTTAAATTCTCTATCACTTCTAATTTATGCTCTTTAATCTTTTTATGGATATGTTTTTCCTATTTGATTTATTTTTGCTACCTGCTCTTGCATGTTTGATTCCTTCAAAAAAATGCTTCTTCAGCAACTTCACATACTTTTTTTCTTTCATTTCATCATCAACTTTCCCAACAACAAAGGAAACCCCTGTATCAGCGTAATATCCATCTTTACAACCTGAAACATCTATATTTAACAAATCTCCATCTTTTAAAATTTTTTTGTGCTAGAAGGTATACCATGTGCTGCTTGGTAATTTAATGAAATACATGTATATCCTGGAAAATCATATTCTGTTATTGGTGCTGATTTTGCACCATATTTTTTTCAAATAGTTCTTTCGCGATATTATCCAATTCTTTAGTAGATACCCCCGGAACAGCTTTTTTCTTCATTTCATCGCGAATAGTTGCGCAAATAAAAACCTATTTCCTTCATTTTTTTCTAATTGTTCTTCTGTTTTTTTATAATCATTGTAATCTCCTCAGTTTAATCTTCTATTAATTTTGATAAATCTTCTATTGTATATGTTGGTTGTATTTTTTAGTTTCAAGTTTTTCTAAAGTAGTTACTCCTGTTTGAACATGGATAGTATCGATTCCGCTATTTATACCCGACATTATATCAGTATCATAGTTATCACCGACCATAACTATCTCCTCTTTTTTTATAATCAAAAAGTTCCATTGCACATTCCATAATTATCTTACTTGGTTTTCCTATTACTGTCGCTTGAACACTCGTAGCATGTTCTAAATATTTTTATTTGTCCTCCATTACTAGGTATAAAACCATCTGCAGTTGGAAGTAGCGTATCTGGATTAGTTCCTATTAACTCTGCCCCAGCTAAAAACAGCTCTTGTTGCAACTGTAAGTTTTTCATAAGTTAATTCTCTATCAAGTCCAACAATAACAGCATCCACATCTTCAGTATTTTTTTGTTCAAAAATTTACTAAAGTATCTTTTTAATCCTCTTTCGCCGATTATATAGATATTATTATATCCTTTCTTCAAAAGATACATTTTTTTGTAGCATCACTTGACGTATAAACATGTTCTTCTGTTGTATTTACACCTAAATTTTTTTAATTTATCAACTACATTTTTTTGGCTCTTTTTGTTGAATTATTTGTTAAAAAGGTAATCTGTTTTAGTTTTATTTAGGTAATCAACAAATTGATCAGCAAATTTTTATTTCACCATTATAAATAGTTCCATCAAGATCAATAAGATATAATTTATATTTTTTTATATTCATTTTTATTTCTCCGTAAATTAGTCAACTTCCATTTAATTTAACTAAATACTATTTTTACAACGTTTATAAAAAAATAAAAAGCATTAATTAGGTTTTTTTCCTTCTTAATGCTTATATAAATTCGTTAAAAAAATACTATTTAAAAAAATATTAACCACGCATTCATCTCTGTTAACTGTTTCTTTTCGTGGTACCAAACTATCATAATAACAGACTGTAGTGTTATATACCATTTTAATCTACTTCTATACTTTATCGTTGGTTCTTGACCATAGATTTCCAGCCATTCTCCCCACTTTTCTTGTGGTATATAGCGATATAACATAAAAGAAATATCTATTGCAGGATCACACAATATTGAATGTTCCCAATCAACCAAAAAAATAGTTTTCCTTTGTCAGACAATAACCAATTATCCTTATGAAGATCTGTATGACATGGAGTATATTCTATATCTTCATCTGGTAAGAAATTCTCCAAATAGTTTAATGCATCAACTACATTTTTTTATTTTTTTCTCAATTCGTCTGCAATAATGGTTTTTTTAGATTATTAAGTGAATTAGAAGCTGTCTCTTCTTTATATCCTTGCGCCTTCATAATCTTTTTTAACTTTGGAGACGTATGAACTTTTTAGAATTTCAGGAATACGCTTATCAGTCATATCTTCCTTCTCAAGCGTTCTTCCATGTTCAAAAATCTTGAGCAATTAAAAACATCTCCGTTACTTATTCTTTTAGTCCAACGCAAACGAGGCACTATACCCTCCGCAGAAAGAGTTGCAATCATAGGAGTAGTATTCTTTTTTTATAAAATAACGACGATTATCTCGTGAACAAAAATAATCTTCTTCATAATTTTTCATCTAAAGTCCAACCCATTTGATAATATTCTTTAGACATATTCCTACTCCTTTCTTAAAATTCTCTTTTATAAACTGTAATGCACTATTTATTTTACAATCTTTGAACTTATTTTTTTCAAGTTACTATTTTTGTTACATAATTAAAATTCTCAAAGATATTTTTAATTATCACTCTGTAGTATTTAATTAAATATCTTTGAGAATGTTTTTTTAACTTATCTAATAAAGAAAATTTCTTAGAACAAATAAATATTTTTTTATAAAAAAATTTTTTTATTCACAACAAAGTCGATATATACCTTCAGCATAAAATTGCAGTTGCTAATAATAAATCTTCAATTTCTAAAAATTCATTGGCTTGATGCATTGTATCTTGTTTACCTGGGAACAATAGACCAAATGCTACACCTTTTTTTAAGACAACGTGCATAAGTTCCTCCACCAAGTACGAAGGCATCATTTTTAGTATCTCCTGTATGTTTTCTATAAACATCAACTAGCGTCGTAACAAGTTCATCATCTTTTTGGAACATAGTGTGCTTCCTTAGTACTTGTCACTTCGATAACCATATTATCTTCTTTTAAAGTTGCAAGCTTAGATACTAAATCAAAGTTTTTTTAGGATGACGACAGTCTGTTGAAATAACCCCTATTTTTTCTACTGCATCATATTTTAGAATTCCATAGTTATATGTTGAAGCACCCATTTCATCATCAGAATACTCAATTCCTAATACTTTACCAAATGGGTCATTAGCAAGGCGTGTAGCAATATATTCTACATAATTTTTTTACCATTAACATCTAAGCTTAATGTATTTAAAAATTCTGCTAATTTTGTTGCGGCATTAATACCAAATTGTGGTGTTGATCCATGAGCTGCTTTACCTTTTTAATACTAAAGTAATAACATCAGAAACTTTAACTTCTCCTTCTAATTTTTTTCAGCTGCTAAGAATTTGTTAAATTTTTTTCTTCAATATTACGTGCTTCTCCGTTAAGAACAGCCTCTGCACTTGCAACTACCATATTTAATACTTGACCACCGTTAAATTTAACTAGTTTATAATCAAAATTTCCTTCTTCTGATTTGAATTCTAATTTATGATCAAATGTTGCACGAGCTTTTTTTCTGCGTATACAAGAGGGAACATTGCATCAGGTGTAAATCCTAGTGCTGGTTGTTCTTCATGTTCAAAATATGATTTTACACATCTAAATCCTGTTTCTTCATCACTACCTATGATTAGGCGAATACGTTTATTCCATTTCACCCCTAATTTATCAAGAAGTTTAACAGCATAATAAGCAGCCATTGTTGGTCCTTTATCATCTAATGAACCACGTGCATAAATTTTTCCATCACGAACTTCTGGTTTAAAAGGATGGCTAGTCCAATCCGCTTCTACCACTGGAACTACGTCAACATGACCTAGGATACCAAATAACTCTTCTCCTTCTCCCACTTCAATATGACCTGCTTTTATTTTCTACTAATTTAGTTTTTATAGCCATCACGCTCACCAAACGATAACATTTTATCAAGAGCTTCTCTTGGACCGCTGCCAAATGGTGTTTCCTCAGTAATATCTGTTCCTAAAAATAGAACGAATACTTAATAACTCAAATAGGTCTTTTAACAAATCCTCCTTATGATTTTTGAACTTCTTGTTTTAAAATTGATATTCATAATATATTCCTCCATTAATTTTTTTAATTTTTTTCAGTTCCTGTTCTGTTAAATATCTATACTTACCTAGTTCTAAAGTTTCATCTAAAACTAAGTCCCCTATAGATAATCTTTTTAAATATGTTACTTCGCAACCTAGTGCTTTCATCATTCTTTTTAACTTGATGAGAACTTACCTTCCGTTATATAAATATACGCCGTACTTTTTAGATACATCTGAAGTTAAAATATCTAATTTTTGCACTTTTACACTTATACCCATCTTCAAGTATTATTCCTTCTTTTTAAATAAGGTATATGCTCAACCTTTAAAACCCCACTTACTTCAACATAATATTGTTTTTCAACATCTTTTTTTAGGTGATGTAAGTTGATGTCCTAAATTTCCATCATTTGTTAGTAACATTAATCCTTCTGTATCTTTATCCAATCTTCCTACCGGAAATGGTTCAAAAATACAATCTTTTTCTTCCAGCAAATCAATTACAGTCCTAGATATACTATCTTCTGTAGCAGATATTACCCCCTTAGGGTTTATTCATCATAATATAAATATACTTTTTGATAAATAAGCTTTTTCATTTTACTATAACTTCATCATTGAATTCATCTATTTTTAAAAATCCGGTGTCTTAACAATGTTTCCATTGACTAAAACCCCATTTTTTTATAATTTTTTTCGACTCTGCCCTGCTTAGTAAAGTAGTGTGCCCTATGTATTTATCTAATCTCACTATATTTTTTTCTCCTTAGACTCTTAAGGTTTTTTTAATGTTATTTTTTTCTACCAAATAAGTATTCCACAAATCCCATATTAACAATACTGTAAAAATAGATTATAGCACCTAGTACTGCACAAATAACTATTAAAATCATACTTGATAGTTTTTGCCTCTAAGACAAAAATTTGATATTATAGCTTCATAAACCGCTGCTACCGCTATAAACATTATAAAACAACTGCACACCAAGATAATAAATTTTTTTAACAAACTCAATCATCCTTAATCTTACTTCTGCATTAATAACAACTAAATTAATAATTATCATTACTAAGTAAGTCACTATAGAAGATAAAAATTACTCCATTAGTTTCAAACATAATAACCAATGGCTTTTATTGTTACGTATTTAACCACTAACCCGAAGATTATTGTAATCAAATTTATTAACTGTCTATTAATTGCCTGCATTATTACACTAGTTAAACTATAGATAGAATATAATATCGCAAGTGGTAGATAAAACCTTAATAATTCAGAATTTATCAAGCTCCTACTATAGAATGCTGAATATAAAGGATCAGCTAAAATATACATCCCAACTAATGCTGGTAAAACCACCATCATTAAAGACAACACCACTTTATTTATTTGATTACTAACTCCAGCTTTCTCTCCCACTGCATACAATCTAGTTATAGAAGGTAAAAACGTGCTAGAAAAATGCTGGTGCAATAGCTACTGCTATCATAACTATTTTGTTAACAAGCTGTAAGGCTGAAAATCTACCATCTACTATATCTGCCTTACCTATTTCTGTCATACCATGAATAAAAATTATGTTGATCTATAATATTTAAGATAGGAAATAATCCAACTATAAAGATAAATGGAATAGATACAGAGAAAAAAATTCCTTCACAAGGCTCATTGTTGAAATATTTAATTCTACCTCATCGTTTTTCTGTATTATAGTCTAAAGAGTTTTTTTATATTTTTTTATAAAAAAATAAAATAGTGTAAGAACGGAAAAATACTGCACCTACCGCTGCTGCAAATGTTGCAGTTACGTTCCCTTCAACAATACCATACCCTAAAATTTTAATAACAACATATGTTGCCCCTAACATAAATACAATACGAACAACTTGTTCAATAAATTGGCTTATTGCCGATGGCAACATTACCTCATGACCTTGGAATAATCCTCTAAGTCCTGCTGAAACTAAAAACTATAGGCACCCCCAAAACTTAAGCTTTTTTAAAACTAACGCTCCATCTGCTGGTGTGAATTTTTTTGTTGATTACTTATTAAAATTTGTTCAGAAATATAATCAGAACCAAAAAAACAAGACACAAAAACCTACTATTCCCATAATTATTAATAACCATGAACCCATTTTTGTATATGCGTCTACTTACACTATATGCTCCAAGTGCATTATATTTTTGCAACTAATTTTGCTATTGCTAGAGGCGTCCCTGCGGCAGAAATTTCTAAAATTGTTGCGTAATAACTATAACCATAATTGTACAATGCCATTTGTTCTTCTCCACCTATTATTTGATAAAATGGAATAAGATAAATAGCTCCTAAAAATTTTTTTGTTAATATTAAACTAATACTAAGCATTGCAGTTCCTTTTAAACAAGGAATCTTTTTTTCAAAAATTTTTCACTTCCAAACATATTTTTATATTATAAATATAAATATTGATAACAGTACACTAAAAGCTGTAACTAGACTATAGGCTGCTATCAATTTTTAAAACTTTATCCATACGTCTCTTCTTAATTTTTATTATTAGCAACTAGTAATATATATGTCCCTAATAATAGTACAAAAAGAGATAAGGAATACCATAACAGATAAAAAAATATTGCCATACTGTCTATCCTTTCTTATTTGTTATATAGTCTATTCTATCATGATTTTTTTAAAATTTTTTTAAATACATTTTTTTCTGATTATTAAAAAAATTCTTCAATGAAATGAAACTCATCTACATAGCCATATTACTTTTTCATTAAATCTTGTTAACTATCTTTTGCTTTTTTTCAAGTAAAAATCATGTTATATTTCGAAGTATATGTTATATTTTTCTAACATGTACTTTTATATTGTTATACTTTTTTTGTTATTATACATATGTAGATTAAAAAAATATTTATTTCACAAATTTAAAGTGAGGTGATTAGATGGGGTTCAAAGAGTTTCAAAAAAATCTTCCTGTTTTTCTCAATAAGTGTCGTTACCAAAATTACACAGTTATCTGCACGACAGATTCGTTACTATGAAGAAAAGAAACTTTTCACTCCTAATCGTACTGAGGGTAATACCCGGCTGTTTTTCTTTAAATGACATCGATAAACTACTAACAATTAAAGATTTGTTAACAAAAGGCTTTTAATTTAAAAGCTATCGATGAAATAATTAATGAAAAAGAAGTTTCTAATGAAACTACACAGTTACGACAAATTATTCATAATGATATTTTTTTGCTGGTCCTAGTGGTCTTCCTAGAGAACGATCTATAGGTCGAGGCGACTTATCAAGATTTTATAACAACAAAAAAATAAATTTTTGACGTTAGATTTTTATTACAAAAAGGAGTTAACATGGCTACAAAAAAATTACTAAAGAAGATATTTTTTAAAAAGAATTAAAGAAGAAAATGTGAAATACATTAGATTACAATTTACAGATATTACTGGAACAATAAAAAAATGTAGAAGTACCAGTAAGTCAAATAGAAAAAGTTTTTAGATAATAAAATGATGTTTGATGGTTCTTCTATAGAAGGGTTTGTTCGTATTGAAGAAAGTGATATGTATTTATACCCAGATTTAAACACATTCTTAGTATTCTCATGGGATAGTGAATATGGAAAAAGTAGCACGTTTTATCTGTGATGTGTATACTGTTGACGGAAAACCTTTTGCTGGTGATCCACGCGGTAATTTAAAACGAATTCTTAAAAATGAATGAATTAGGTTTTTGATACATTAAATTTAGGACCAGAACCAGAATTTTTTTCCTATTTAGGCTTAAAGAAAATGGCGAACCTAGTTTAGAATTGAATGATAATGGTGGTTATTTTGACTTAGCTCCTGTTGATCTTGGGGAAAATGTACGACGTGATATTGTTTTAGAATTAGAGAACCTTGGTTTTGATATCGAAGCCAGTCATCATGAGGTGGCTCCAGGTCAACACGAAATAGATTTCAAATATGATGATGTAATCTCAGCTTGTGATAACATTCAAACTTTTAAACTTATTGTCAAAACTATAGCGAGAAAACACGGTCTACATGCGACGTTCATGCCAAAACCTATGTTTGGTATTAATGGCTCTGGTATGCACTGTAATGTTTCTTTATTTAGTAAAGGAGAAAATAGTTTTTATGATGAAAGCAGTGAGAACGGTCTTTCAGAAACTGCTTCACACTTTATTGCCGGGGTTTTAAAACATGCACGTAGCTTTACAGCTATTTGCAATCCTACAGTTAACTCTTATAAACGCCTAGTCCCTGGATATGAAGCTCCTTGTTATGTTGCTTGGTCTACTTCTAATCGTTCTCCGTTGGTTCGTGTTCCAGCATCACGTGGAAACTCAACTCGTGTAGAGGTTAGATCTGTTGATCCAGCTGCTAATCCATACTTAGCAATGTCTACTATTCTAGCTGCCGGTCTAGATGGTATAGAAAACAAACTTGTTCCTGCTGATGAAGTAAAAAGTAATATTTATGTCATGACTCGTGAAGAAAAGAATTGCCAATGGAATAGATGAACTCCCTTCTACTTTATATACAGCACTTAAAGAACTAAACTCTTCATCAATCATGAAAGAAGCTCTTGGTAATCACATCTTCTATAATTTTTATCGAAGCAAAATCTATAGAATGGGATTCATTTAGAACACAAGTTACAGATTGGGAAATTGATCATTACTTAAAAAAATTATTAATTATAAGATAAAAGGAAGTCAATGTACTGACTTCCTTTAATCTATATTTTTCAAAAAAATCCCTAATTTTAAAATTAGGATTTTTTACTATTAATTAATATTTAGATAATAATTGTACTAATGCTTCTTTTTGGTTGGTAACCTGTTTTTTTCTTCTAAAACTTCACCATTTTTTTCATTACAAGTAATGTAGGAATTGACATTACTCCGTATTCTCCAGCTGCTTCTTGATTTTTCATCTACATTAATTTTATAGAATTCAATGTTAGTAAGCTCATTTGAAACTTCTTCTAACACTGGCGCTAGCATTTTTACAAGGACCACACCATGGTGCCCAAAAGTCAAAAAAACCTTAACGCTGTCTGTTTTTTTGATAATTCAAAAAAATTCTTTATCTGTAATCTCTCTCATTATTTTTATCTCCTTTTTACTTTATATAATTCTATCTTATTATAATATTGTCACTTATTCAACTATTTTTGCATTTTCAAGAATACTACATCATTGGCATCTGAGGTTGCATAGGCGATTCCTCTGTAATATCAGCTACAACTGCTTCTGTTGATAAGAATAAACTAGACACACTCGCAGCATTTTTGTAACGCTGAACGAGTTACTTTTCGTTGGGTCTACTATTCCCGCTTTTATCATATCAACCCATTCTTCTGTAGCAGCATTAAACCCTATACCTATTTCTTCAGATTTTAGTTTTTTTCAACAATAACACTACTTTCTAATCCTGCGTTTTTCTGCAATCTGACGAACCGGTGCTTCTAGTGCTTTTTATAATATTAATACCTGTTTGTTCATCACCTGTAGCTACTAATTTTTCCACTTCAGAAATCACTTGAACAAGAGCTGTTCCTCCTCCTGCAACAATTCCTTCTTCGACCGCAGCACGAGTTGAATTAAGTGCATCTTCTATGCGTAGTTTTTTTCTCTTTTAGTTCTGTTTCTGTCGCTGCACCAACTTTTTATTACAGCTACACCACCTGATAATTTTTGCTAAGCGTTCCTGTAACTTCTCACGATCAAACTCTGAAGTTGATTCTGCATATAATGATTTTTATTTGGCTTTTACGACTTTCTATATCTTCTTTATTTCCCTTACCATCAACAATAATCGTACGTTCTTTTTGTAACATTTACTTTTTGATGAATTACCTAACATTGTAATATTCGCATCCTTAAGATCTAATCCTAAGTCTTCTGTTATTAATGTTGCTCCTGTTAATATAGCAACATCTTCTAAAATTGCTTTTCTTCTTTCACCAAAAACCAGGTGCTTTAACTGCTACTACATTGAATGTCCCATGCAATTTGTTGACTACCAACGTCGCTATAGCTTCTTGTTCGACATCATCCGCTATAATAAGAAGTGGTTTGCAGCAGCAACTACTTCTTCTAAAACTGGCAAAATTTCTTGAACTGCATTAATCTTTTTATCAGTAACAAGAATATATGGATTGTCTAAATCCGCTAGCATTTTCTCTGTATCGCTTACCATATATGGCGAAAGATATCCACGGTCAAACTGCATACCTTCTACAACTTCTAGCATAGTTTCTAATCCTTGAGATTCTTCGATAGTAATAACACCGTCATTTCCTACTTTATCCATTGCTTCAGAAATAAACTTACCTACTTCTTCATCCGCAGCAGAAATAGCACCTACTTGAGCTATTTTACCTTTTAGAATCTACAGTTACGCTAATTTCACGAAGACGTTCAACTGCAACTTTGACTGCACGCTCCATTCCGCGACGCAGCCCGACAGGATTTGCCCGCTAGTTACATTTTTAAGACCTTCCGTTATCATTGATTGTGCCAAAATTGTTGCTGTAGTAGTGCCATCTCCTGCAATTTCATTAGTTTTATTTGCAACTTCAGCTACTAATTTGGCCCTCCCATATTTTCATAAGGATCTTCTAATTCTATTTCTTTAGCTATCGATACTCCATCATTTTGTGATTAGTGGTGATCCAAACTTTCTATCTAACACAACATTACGCCCCTTAGGACCTAACGTTACTTTAACAGCATTAGCAAGCTTATCAACACCACGCTTCATTGATTGACGTGCATCTTCTGAAAATTTTAACTCTTTAACCATATATCCTCCTAATCTTCTATTACCGCAAGAACTTCCTCTTCATTAACTAAATAATATTCTTGCCCTTCAAAAATCTACTTTTTTTATACTTATCAGAAAAACTACTTTACTTCCTGCACTTAGTTCTCCTTCATTATCAGTAGATAGTAAACAACTCTCACCCAACGCTACTACTATTCCAATGTTAGATGTATCCTCTTTAGAAGCCAAGACAATTCCACTAGTTGTTGCTTTCTCTACCTCAATTTTTTAGTAAAACATTGTCAAATAACGGTTTAATCATTTCTATTACCTCTTTTTTTAAAAATTATGTCATTAATAATTATATATCATATTAACTTTAAAGCAAAAATAAATAATTTATTAATAAAATCTTCTTTATATATAATAAAAAAAGATTTTTTTCTACTGTTCATAATAAAACAAAAAGTCAAATAAAAGTCAAATTATTAATTTTTTTATTTTTTTAAGTGCATTTATATTTAACTTTTATCGTTATATTTTTAAATTATAAAAATTTCTACTAATTAGCTATATAATTATTTTTTTATTTTTATTTTTTTAAACAAATTATTTTTTTATAAAAAGCGTTTCATGTTAAAAATTTAAAATGTATATTAATACACCTAATTATAATTTATAGATACAGGAGGAAAAAAACAATGAAATATATAGTTGTTGGAACATCGCACTTCGGATATGAAGCAGTTCAAACTATTTTTAAAAATGACAAAAACGCTGATATTCATTTATATGAGAGAGGCTCTAGCGCTTCTTTTATGGGATGAGGTAGTCAATCTTATTTAGATGGGACATCTAAAGCATTATCAGAATTACACTTTGCAACAGAAAAAAATCTTATGCTGAACAAGGAATTAATATTCACTGCAATAGCGATGTTATAGGATTGAATACAAAAGAGAAATACATAATAGTAAAAAAACTTCTTCTGGAGAAGAAGAAAAAAACAAAAACTATGATAAACTTCTTTTTAAGCCCAGGTGGCGCAGCAATTAAACCACCATTTGAAGGAATAGAATTAGAGAATATTCATACATTCCGCGGACCAGAAGATACTCAAGCAGTATACGATTGTATGCAAAAAAGTAAAAAAACAGTAGTTGTAGGTGGTGGCTATATCGGTCTTGAAGTTGCAGAATCTTATGCAAAAACATGGCATCGATGTTACAATCGTTGATTTTGCCCCAAGGATTCTAAATACATATCTAGACCAAGAACTTACTGATATTTTAACTAATGAAGGTGCAAAACACAACCTTAAAGTTCATGGTGGGGAAAAAGTTCTTTCATTTAAAGGTGAAAATGGAAAAGTTACATCTGTTGTAACAGACAAAGGCGAATATGAAGCAGACACAGTAATTATGTCAGTTGGGGTTCGCCCTGACGCTTCATGGTTAAATGGTGAATTAGAATTAACTGAGCGTGGCTTTGTTATAACTAATGAATACCTAGAAACATCTGCTAAAGATGTATATGCTGGTGGAGACTCTACACTTCTTCCATATGCTCCTACTCGCGGTCAATTACCAATTGCACTTGCTACTTTAGCACGACGTCAAGGAGTAATTGCAGCATTAAATGCTATGGGAATCAAAACTAAAATGCCTGTTGTTAATGGTACATCAGCATTATCATTCTTTTGATTATAAATTTGTGAGTACTGGATTATCACAAAATGGTGTTAGCCTTTATGATGGTAAGGTCTCTTCTAAATATGTAGAGGAGAAGATTTACCCAGACTTTATGAGAAAAGAAAATAATCTTGTTCACATGAAAATCTACTTCGATGAAGATACGCACAGAGTTTTAGGAGCTCAATTAATGTCTAAACATGACGTTTCTAGCGCTATCGCAGCATTATCTATAGCTATCGCATCAGACTGGACTTTAGAACAATTAGCACTTGCTGACATATTCTTCCAACCAGAATTTGACCGCCCATGGCACTTCATTAATGTACTTGCAATGGCAGCCCTTGATTATAAATTAGGTGGAGCAGATAAATTACTATTCTAATAAAATCACTAAAAAAGTTCGTTGGAAAATTCCAACGAACTTTTTAATTACCAGAAATCACTTGGTCTAAATTCGATACTATTCTTGCTCTACCTTGAACTTTGAAATTAACGATATTATCAAAAACATTTAGGATAATGACCTCTCCCTTATTTAATATTTCTAAAGCCTCTTCATTATTTGTTTTCTTAGTAATTACCTTCACATTATCAACTTCTGCTCTTATAATAATATAGCTCGTTTCTTTCATAATATACTCCTTATCTCTTTACAATTCTTCAAATTATAACTTAATTTTTATATTGAATATCTTTTACTAGTTCTGTATCTTCTAGAAAAACACCAGTTTTTCTACTAGTTACTGTTTTTGAGCCTATTTTTTTAATACCACGCATCGCCATACACATATGCTCCGCTTCTATAATTACATATACACCTTTCGGTTGTAATTGCTCTTCTATTGCATTTACCAACATAAGTGTCATATCTTCTTGAATTTGAAGTCTCACGGCTTTGCACTCTCTACAAGGCGTGCTAATTTTGCTAAGACCTGTGATTTTTTTATTATTAGGAACATAAGCGATATGACATACTCCATAAAAAGGTAGCATGTGGTGTTCACATAATGAATAAAATTGAATATCTTTAACTAATATTGGTTCATCATTCTCTGATTCAAAAAAACGTATTAATTTCTTCTTTTTTGGATCCACATTAGTTTTTAGACAGTAACTCTTCATACATATTTACACACCTTTTTGGTGTATCTATTAAACCTGCCCTTGAAGTATCTTCACCCTATATTTTCTAATAATGTTTTTTATTAGTTGTTGTGACTGTTCCTTATTTTTCAAAAATTAACCTCCGAATTTTTATAAAAAGAAGTTACCCGTAAGTAACTCCTCTTAAAATTAAATTTTTATTATTTAACTGCGTCTTTAAGAGCTTTACCAGCTTTGAATGCAGGTACTTTACTAGCAGCGATTTCTGATAACTTCGTTAGTTTGAGGGTTACGTCCTTTACGAGCAGCCTCTCTCTAACTTCAAAGTTACCAAATCCAATAATTTGGATTTTTTTCACCTTTAGCTAAAAGTTTCTTCAACTGTTTCTACGAATGCTTCGATAGCAGCAGTTGCTTGTTTTTGTAGTCCTGATTTTTTTCAGCTACTTTTGAAATTAATTCTGATTTATTCATTAATTCTTTACCTCCATTATTGAGTAGCGGTTACCCGCTTCACTTATTAAATATTACCATATAAATTACTAATAATCAAGGATTTATTAAAGAAAAAAATAGCGAAAAACACCTATTTTTTTCTATATTTTTTTAATAAATTTTTCTTAAAAATCTAGCTTTTTTTCTACTAATTTATTTAGATAAACCTTCTTTTTTTACTCAAATTTATTTAGTTCTTCGGCAGCCATCATTAAATTATTAACACAATCTTTAATACTTAATCCCTCATATAGAACTTTATAAATATTTTTCGGTAATAGGCATATAAACATTATATTTTTTTCGATAGAAAATAACAAACTTTTTGTAGTTCTTACACCCTCTGCAACCATATCTAATTTTTCTATGGCTTGTTCTAATGTATACCCTTGCCCGATTAAGTATCCACAATTGTAGTTTCTTGAGTGCTTAGATGTACAAGTTACCACCAGGTCTCCAATTCCTCCAAGACCTAAAAATGTCATTTCATCTGCGCCTAGTTTTTTTCCAAGTCGTGTTATTTCTATTAAACCACGTGTAAGTAAGGCTGCCTTTGCATTATCACCATACTGCATTCCATCTATAATACCACAACCTAATGCTATTATATTTTTTAGCGCACCACCTACTTCAACTCCAATAATATCCTTATTGACATATATTCTAAAATATTTATTATGGAAAATTTCTTGTGCTAGTTTATTCAATTCATCATTTTTCAGAGGCAATTGCAACTACTGTAGGATTTCGAAGAATTAATTCTTCAGCATGGGAAGGCCCACTCAAAAACACCCACACCTTTTCAGATTGTCAGATATTATTTCATCTTTTTATAACCTCTGACATTCTTTTTATTTGTCTCCATCTCTAATCCTTTAGAAACGTGAATAATATATTTCGGCTTTTCCAAATATTCATTTATTTTCCTAGCAGTTTCCCTCATAACTTTTGTAGGTACTGCAATTACTATTACATCAGCAAAAGTAACCGCCTCACTTAAATCAGATGTCGCTACAATTTCATTAGGTAATACAGCATCTTTCAAATATCTTTTGTTTGTATGCTCAATATTAATTTCATCTCTGGCTTTTTCTGTCCTAGCGTACAGTAACAATTCATGCCCATTGTCTACTATTGCCTGTGACAAGGCTGTTCCCCAACTTCCTGAACCAATTACAGATACTTTCATTTTTTTCATCCTCACTATTTTTTTACTATTTACTTAATTATATCAAATTTTTCATAAAATATACATTAATTTTTCCTCTATAAATAAATTTTTTTACTTCTCTTAATTTTTGCCTACTACATTTTTTTGTATAAAGCTATGCTATAATAAAATCATAATTTTTAAAAAGGAGACTATTTTTTTATGAATTGGTTTGAAATAACACTAATTGATGGTACTCGAGGGCTTTTTAAATCTTGATAATGTTGTTGATATTTGGAAAGGTTTAGATGATGATTATGCAACTATTAGCCAAGTCAATGATGAAGAACTAGAAGTACCCGCATCAGAATATGATAGACTAAAACGCGCATTAGACTTGAAAGGTTATACTCTAGGAGGATTCTAATATGGTTAGGTTTTTTTAAAAATTTTTTTCTACACTATTGATTATTTCTCTGCTAGCAATCGGTATATATTATTACTTTAACAATAACACTAATTCAGATAACGTTGAGGACAAAACAAATATAGAAAACACTGTAAAAAGTGAAACAAGTTCTAATGAAAGTATTGAAGGCACCGTTGTTGCTAAGCGTAGTACTGAAAATAAATAATTAATAAGAGGTTAGATTTTTATGAAAAATAAACAATTAAAAAGATTAGGGAAAAATTTTATTTTTCTCTTACACTTATATTTTTCTTCAATTGGGATAACAAATACTTATGTTGCAGATGCTAAAAAAAGCTCTACTCCGCGCCCTTCAGCAAAAACCAAGTAGCAAACCTACCAGCAGTAAACCGAATGCAAAACCAAGTTCTCAAATATCTAGCAATAAACCTACTTCTAACTCAAGTTCTAAAAAAACTCTAAAGGAACTTACAACAAAAACTATAATAGTTATAACAATAAAGGTTACAAAAAGCAATATACAGAATATTTAAATAATAATTACAGAAATAGTGGTTTTTTTCTCAGGAAGCAGTATCACAAATGCGCTTTTATGGTACACACTATTTAATTCAACAGCTTCTCGTAATCATATTCATGCTAGTGATAAACAAAAAGAATTGGTAGATAATGTTAAAGATAGTAAGGTACCTGTTTATATGCTTGAAATAAAAAAACTAAAGATGGCGAAATAAAACACGTTACCGTTACTAAAGAACAGTATGATGAAGTAAAAAGAAGGCGATAATATCTCTCTTAAAAGATGGAAACTTAGAAATTAAAAATTAAAGGAGCTAATTAATTAGCTCCTTTAATTTTTTGTAGTATCTTTCTCTCAATATTTGCGCTGCTGCAACCATATTTTTTTCAATTTGTTTTTGGATAATCGGGTACGGATTTAACGGTCGCTTAGCGAATGTTGCAAAACCACAATCGGGATTTAACCAAATTTTTCAGGTGGAAGAAACTGTAAAAACTTCCTCTACCCCTTTTCAACTATTTCTTCAACAGGTTCAATTCGTTCACTTCGCGGGTTAATACAACCAAACCCTAGAATTATCTTGGTATCTAAGAAGTTATTAAAGAATAGTTTTTCTATTTCTCCTGCTCGCGGTGTTGAAAAATTCTAGTGCTAACATATCTACATCTAGCGAATCAAAAAAACTTACCTAATTTATCATATGCGCCATGTAATAAAAACACTCTCATCTGTAGTCCAATTTCCTCGACAAACATGCATTGCACTAGTAACACCTTCATATTTTTCTTATTTTTTGCAAGAACCGGATTCAATAATGATTTTGCAAATTTCAACTCTTTGTCAACCTTGACTTTTTCTGATAAGGCACCTCAGTAAAAAGAATTATCAGTTTTTTTCATTTGTAAATACTACCTCAGATAAAATAGGTTCATCAATTTGAATTATTTTTGCACCACTTTCTATCAATTTACCAATTTCATTACATAGAAGCTCCACAACATCTTCTCCTAATTCACGACGCCCATCATAAACCTTTCCTGTAACTTCTTTTAACCACATCGAACGTGTTAATAAATATGGACTTGGTAGCGTACATTTAATATCTCCATCAACTAATTCTATGTAAAATACTAAATTCAAAAATCATTTAGTCTCGTTTGTGTATCAAGCTTTGAAAAGCATATAGGACTATTCATAGTATTATCTGCAGCATCCATTTCTTCTAAACTCTTACTGAAATTATCAGTATTGTTAGTTAATGATTTCACTTCCTCCATATTAAGTAATTTAATACCATCGACTACTTCAGCCACATAACTCATATAGTTATCCCTATTTAATTCTCCACTTACTATTACATCAATTCCACATTCTTTTTGCAATTCAACTACTTTGCGGGTTTCTTCTAATAATTTCTCTTTATAGGCTTTTTTTCATATTTTTGAACTTTTTCTTACTACTTTCCTTCAATAATAATAACTCTTTTGATCTTGGAAGACTTCCTATTAAAGTTGTTGTAAAAAGGCTTAAATCTACTCATATATACCTCCTAAATAAAGCAAATGGCTAGTAATATAGTGCTATCACATTTTCATTAATCTCCTCTCGTGATTCATTATATTAACTAGCCTTATAACATTATTATGGTTCAACTACTAAATCACTATTAGTCATTATATCAATAACCTCTGACATCGTTGTAATACCACCTACTTTTAAGGTAATCATCTAAATCATAATAATCTAGACATATTCCACATGAAAGAATTTTAACTCCTCGGTTTTCTAATTCTATAAGATCTTCTAGTGATTCAGAGCCTTTAGTAGTTAATTTTACTCCTTCACCATAAAAAAATAATATGCTGTGGTAAATGTTCTTTTTGACTAAGAACGTGAATAAATCCCTTCATTAAGTTATCTATCAATTCTTGTTCTCCACTTCCCATCCCCGTTGTTTTTTTATTACAACATCATATTTTTAAAAGCCATAATACCGCCTCCCTTGTAAATTGTTTAATATTTTTTTAGATTGATATCTATGAATATTATAACACAAGCTCTTATCGAGTATCAAGAACTTTATAAATCAATATATTTTATTATATTTTTAGAATATAATAAATATAATAAAAATACTATACTTACATTTCCTTATTTATAGGTAAATAGATATATAATATAAAATTATATTTTTTTCAATAAAAAAGAAACTCTATATTATAAAGTTTCTTTTTATTGAATTTATTCTTCTGCATATTTAGCTTTGCGTGCTGCTTTTTCACGCACCGCTTTATCTAATTCTTTTTTTACGTAATCTTATTGATTCAGGGGTTACTTCTAAATACTCATCATCGCTCAAGTACTCTAAACTTTCTTCTAATGTCATAATACGTGCTTTTTTAAGAGTTACTGTTTGATCTTTTGTAGAAGAACGAACGTTTGTTTGAGCTTTTGCTTTCGTAATATTTACCGTTAAATCATTTTCACGACTATTTTCCCCTACAATCATACCTCCGTAAACTTCTGTACCTGGTTCGATAAACACCGTACCGCGATCCTCTAAACTAGAAATTGAATAAGCTGTCGCTTGACCATTTTCTAATGCTACAAGTACTCCATTTCTACGGCCACCAACTTTACCTTTTTGCATTGGTTGATAAGAGTCAAATGTATGATTAATAATTCCATATCCTTTTGTCATAGACATAAATTCTGTACTATATCCGATAAGACCACGCGCTGGTACATTAAAGATAAGACGTGTTTGTCCATTTCCATCAGCTTGCATATCTACCATGTCACCTTTACGTTGTCCTAGAGATTCAATTACAGCTCCTACACTTTCGTCTGGTACATCTACTTGAACACGTTCAACTGGTTCACAATCTACTCCGTCAATATTACGAATAATTACTTCTGGTTTAGATACTTGAAGTTCATAACCTTCACGGCGTAAGTTCTCAATCAAGATAGATAAATGTAGCTCACCACGTCCACTTACAATCCAAGAATCACTACTATTTGGTTCAACTCGAAGAGATACATCAGTTTCTAGTTGTTGCATTAATCTGTCTTCTAATTTTTCTTGCTGTAACAAATTTCCCTTCTTTTCCTGCAAATGGTGAATTATTTACTAAAAATGTCATTTTGTAAAAGTAGGCTCATCTATATGAAGTATAGGTAACGCTTCTTGATGCTCAGTAGGGCAAACTGTTTCCCCTACGTTAATATCATCCATACCACTTACCGCTACTATATCACCAGCATGCGCTTCTTGAATTTCATCACGTTTTAAGCCCAAAAATAACCAAAAATCTTTTGTTACACGGAAATTTTTTTAACAGTTCCATCTAATTTCATTAGAGAAACAGACTCTCCAACTTTCATACTTCCTCTAAATACACGACCAATACCAATACGCCCAACATAGTCATTATAATCTAATAATGCTACTTGGAATTGAAGTGGTTCATCACTATTATCAACTGGTGCTGGTACATAATCAATGATAGTATCATATAAGCATTGCATGTTTTCATCTTGCAGACTTGGATTACTTTCTAAAGATGCTGTTCCATTAATTGCTGAAGCATAAACAACAGGAATTCAAGTTGATCATCATTGGCACCTAACTCGATAAATAAATCGATAACTTCATCAACTACTTCTTCAGGTCTCGCAGAATCTTTATCAATTTTGTTAACAACAACAATAGGTTTTAAATTCTGTTCAAGAGCTTTTTTAAGTACAAAACGAGTTTGTGGCATCGTCCCTTCATAAGCATCCACTACCAAAAGAACCCCATCAACCATTTTCATAATACGCTCAACTTCTCCTCCAAAATCAGCGTGTCCCTGGCGTATCTAGAATATTAATTCTTTTTCCCTTTATAATCAATCGCAGTATTTTTTTGCTAAAATGGTAATACCACGTTCTCTTTCTAAATCGTTAGAATCCATTGCTCTTTCTTCTACATGTTCATTAGAACGAAAAATACCTGATTGTTTTAGCAACTCATCAACCAGTGTTGTTTTACCATGGTCAACGTGAGCAATAATAGCTATATTTCTAACATCATCTCTTAATTTTACTGACATTTCTTTCTCCTTGTGTATTTCACTTATAAAAACAATTTATATAATGTATTTTTTTACTAAGATAATTATACATCAAAAATAATTAATCTAACCTATCAATAATACCACTATTTTTTCTCTTGTAAATAAATATACTAGTAAATTCTAATATTTTTTTATAAAGTTTTTTTATCCAAAAAAATGATAGATAAAGAAAAAGAAGATTGAGAAAATCTCAACCTTCTTTATATTTAATTTATTATTTTTATATTATGGGTGATGAGGAATCATCCATCCAAGTATTCCACTAGCTTGTAGGTAAATAATTATACACACTATAATTAGTAAGAAGAAACTGTGTTTAACTGTGAATTTAAGTAAATTAGACTCTTTACCTACTAATCCAACCGCTGCTGCTGCAACTGCGATAGATTGTGGAGAAATCATCTTACCTACAACCCCTCCAGATGCATTGGCTGCTACTGCAACTAATGGATCCATTCCAACTCCGTTAGCTGTAACTTGTTGAAGTTTACCGAATAGTAAGTTAGCTGACGTATCTGATCCTGTAATGAATACTCCGATCCAACCAAGAGCCGGTGATAATACTAAGAATGCTTTTCCTGTTGCTGCTAAAGCAGATCCTAGAGTATTTGACATACCTGAAGCGTTCATGATGTATGCAAATCCTACTACGAAACAGATTGTTAATAATGCTAGTTTAACTTCTGAGAATGTTTCAACAAAAGTTTTGAATGTATCTTTCCAGCTAAGTTTAATAATAAACTTAGATATTAATGCTGCAACTAGAATACCAGTTCCGATTGAACCAATAAGGTCTAATTTAAATACAGCTGCAATTTCTTTATGAGAAATAGAGTTCACTATATTGTTGTGGATAAGTGGAACTTTAGGGTTAAGAGCAATTGTTTTAAAGTATGCTTTAACTGGTTTTAATGTCCATACAAAGATAATGATTGTTAATACTACGAATGGAGACCATGCAACAAAGATATCTTTTAATGAATGAGTTGGTACATTTTGTTTATCTTTTTGATCTTCATCTTCACCTTCAAATCTCCAAGTTGTTTTAGGTTTCCAGAATTGAAGTAAAACAACGATAGAAATTAATGATACTAATGAAGAAAGAATGTCAGGTAATTGTTCTCCCATATAGTTAGAACTTAAGAATTGAGCAATCGCGAATGAACCACCAGATACTAATAATGCTGGCCAAACTTCCATAGTTTTCTTGAATCCAGCCATCATTAATACTAAGTAGAATGGAATAAAGATAGAAACTAATGGTAATTGACGTCCAATCATAGCTGCGATTTCAGCTGCAGGGATTGGTGATCCGTTAGCATATGTAGCTAATCCATCTAAAGCTGTTACTGGTGCTCCAACTGCTCCAAAAGCAACTGGTGCAGTGTTAGCTACCATACAGATACCTGCTGCATATAAAGGTTTAAATCCTAATCCTACTAAAAGTGCCGCTGTGATAGCAACTGGTGCTCCAAATCCTGCCGCTCCTTCTAAGAATGCTCCGAATGAGAAGGCAATGATTAACGCTTGAATACGTCTGTCATCAGTTAATGATGTAATACTATCACGAATAATCGCAAAGTGACCACTTTTTAACTGTCATTTTATATAAGAACACAGATGTTAAGATAATCCAAGAGATTGGAAGTAACCCGTAAACCATACCGTGAAGAGTTGACATTGCTGCAAATTGGAATGGCATTTTGAAGAATACACAAGCCACTACGATAGCAACTATTAGTGTAAGCATTCCTGTTAGCCAACCTTTTACTTTAAAACCTGCTAGTGTTACAAGATAGAACACTATAGGTATTAATGCAACAAGTGCAGAAAGATAAAGATTATCAGCCACCGGCTGTAATAATTGAGTGAATTTTTTTCCATAAATACACTTCTCCTTTTATAAATATATTTTGTTTATATAAAAACATTATTTAATATCAAAAAAACATTCTATTTAATATTATTTTTAAAAAAATATTATCATACTTTTATTTTTATTTAGACTTATTATAAATACTTAATTAAATTTAAAGTACAGTTATACAACAATGTTGAAACTGTAATATATCAATCACTGTATTTTACAGTCACATGTTATTTTAGCATGCTTTTTCGTGATATTTATTTAATGCTTTTTTTAACTTACATTTAATATTGTAGCACGCTTTCATAAAAATGTAAAGCGTTTTTTAGTTGTTTTAGCAATATTCTTTGCAAATACTTTTGTAGCAAAAGAAAAAGATATATTTTTTTGAAATATATTCATTATTTTTCAATATAACAGATTTTTCATATTCTATATTTATTTTTTTAATATATTAAATAATAGTGTTATATTTTTTTAAAAATAAGTATAATCAATATAATAAAAACACATCTATTTAGTCATTTAACGATGTGTTTTTAGAAAGTTATAAAATAATAAATTGTTTTTAATATCTCTGTTTATCTTTTTAGTGCTCTATTTATCTCTTTAGTAGCTTCTTTTTGTTTTTAAGACATGACGTTTATCATAATTCTTTTTACCTTTTTGCTACACCTATTAGTAATTTAGCATAACCATTTTTTTATATAACTTTAGTGGAATTATACTAATTCCTACTTCATTTTTGTGTATTGGTCAAAACTGCTATTTGTTTTTTTCTTTAATAGTAATTTTTCTAACACGTAGTGGCTCATGATTAAATCTGTTCCCCTCTTCAAAAATGCGATATATGCATATTATAAACAAACATTTCTCCACGTCTTGATTGGCAATATGAATCTTTTTAGATTTATTCTACCACGACGTATAGATTTTTATTTCTGTACCAGTTAAAACTAATCCAGCCTCATATGTGTCTTCTATAAAATAATCATGGTTAGCTTTCTTATTTTTGAGCTATTACTTTTTATCTCTTTATTCATAGACTTCATCCTCTATTTTTTTCTTTATCAATGATTTATGTTTTTAATATTTTTAAAAATCAATCTCTTGATTTCCTAAATTAACATTAGCAACCTTTACGATTACCCTCATCTCCCAAACGATAAATTTTATTTCGACGCCCTATTAAAATCATATTTTTTATCATAAGTATAATAATCATCATTCATTTCCTTAATATGAACTAGGCCTTCTATTCCCTTTTTTTCAAGTGTTATAAAGATTCCAAAGTTTGTTACACTTGAAACCATCCCTCTAAAACTTTTGTTCTTGGTATTTCAACATATACTCACACTTTTTTTCATTTTATCAACTTCGCGCTCACAGTCAACAGCACGTTTTTTTCATATTCAGATGAACTCTCTGCTAACTCTGGAAGTTTACAAGCGTAATGCTCCAGTGTTTTTTTCACTTACATCTCCTTCAAATAAGTATTTTCTAATCATCCTATGAACCAATAAATCTGGATATCTTCTTATTGGCGATGTGAAATGAGTATAGTATTTAGTAGATAAGGCGAAATGTCAATATTAGACGTTGAATAACGAGCTTGATTCATCGTTCTAAGAAGAATTGTTGATAACATAGGCTCAACTACCTCTCCTTTAAATTTTTTAAGCATATTAGCTAAAAATATAGGGAGATATTTTATCTACCTTTCCTTTTGTTCTATATCCAAAACTAGCTGATATATCAAAAAACTGGTGTAGTTTTTCTATTTTTGGCTCCTCATGAATACGATAGATAAACGGTACTTGCATCCAATAAAAGTGCTCACCTATGACTTCATTAGCACTTAGCATAAAGTCTTCTATTAGTCTTTCTGATAGTCCTCTTTCTCTTAGAACTATATCTAAAACGTCTCCATTTGAATCAACAATAATTTTTGACTCTTCCTTATCAAAATCAATCGCACCTCTTTTTTCACGATTGGTTCGAATTTTTTTCGACAACTCTAATGCTGTCTTTAACATAGACAAATATGGTTTATATTCTTCTACTGTCTCAGCAATATTTTCATAAACTTCATTAACTTTCTTATACGTTAAACGTCCTTTTGATTTTATTATAGCTGGATATATATCATAACTTTCTGGGAAGCCTTTTTCTGAAAAATCAATATCACAACAAATAGTATATCGCAATACATCTGGATTTAATGAACATATATTATTAGATAGTTTCCTTGGTAACATAGGCACAACTCTATCAGCCAAGTATACACTACATCCCCTATTTGCAGCTTCCTTATCTAATGGACTATCTTCTGTTACATAGCGACTAACATCTGCTATAAAGACTTTTTAATCTATAACCCTTTTTTAGTTTTCACAACAGAAATAGCATCGTCTAAATCCTTTTGCATCATCTCCATCTATTGTAACTACCATTTCTTTTTGTACAATCACGATAGCTATCATCCATTGTTATTTCATCGCTTATAACTTTTGTTTGTTCTTCTACTTCTTTCGGAAATTCATTAGGAACACCATGCTTATAGATTACTGATAGTATATCCATTCCAGGGTCATCCTTATGCCCTAATGTTTTTATTATTATTCCTTTATGGTCTTCAAAGCTGACTTTAGAATAATCTGTTATCTCAACTAATACTTTAGTTCCATCAACTAAATTAAAAATTTTTTTAGAATTAGTTATTTTTAATATACTTATCTACATTTTTTTATCATCGCTTTTTACAAAAAGAAAAAAATTTAGCATTGGTTAACGTTCCAACAGTGTACTTAGTATTTCTTTTCTAATACCTTTTGAACTATACCTTCTAAATTGCGCTCATCCTTATATACACTATCAATTTTTACAAATACTTTATCACCAGTCATAGCACTTTGAGTAAAGCCTTTAGGGATATAAACTTCTATTCCTAAACTTTCTACATAAACAAATGCAAAACCTTTTTTTGATGTAATCTAATTATTCCCTCTAAACCTAATTGTTCTTTAACATAAAGAAATTTTTTTCATTAGGTAGTTGTACTATAGTCGATTTTTTTGTTCTAATTTTTTTCTACATACTTAATTAATTCAACAAAATCTTTTTGCCGATTCTATATTTAACTTCTCTTTTAAATCTTCAATACTTAATACTTTATGTTCTTTGAATAAACTTAAGATAATTTCTGACATATAACCCTCCTTTGTCCTAAATTTATCACTATAAAAAAATAAACCTAAAAATGAGTTCACATTTTAGGTTTATCATTTTCAGTCTATAATTTTAACCAAGTAAGACACACTAGCGAAATAACAAATATTAATGCTAACACAATTGTAATTCGTTGTAAAACTAATTCTGCTCCTCTTACTTTTTTTGTTTCCCAAACAATTCTTCTGCTCCACCAGTTAATCCCGATAGACCACCAGACTTACTTTCTTGTAATAAAACTACTATAATTATAAGTATACTACTTATCATTGCTGTTGCCATTAAAAAAAGTGTGCATACTCTCCTCCTAAAATCTAATTCATTTATTATAACATCGCATTTTATCATAACATATTTTTATGACAAAAAGCAAATTTATTAAACAATCTTGGTGAAGATAATTCTTCCTGATGAAGTTTGAAGAACACTTTGAACTTCTACCTCTATATTTTTTTCCTACATAGCGTTTACCATTCTCTACGACTATCATAGTTCCATCTTCTGTATAAGCAACACCTTGGTTATTTTTCCTTACCTTCTCTTAGAACTTGGACTTTTTAAGCGTTCACCTGTTGTTAGAATAGGCTTTTACCGCGTTACTTAAGTCATTAACATTAAGTACCTTAATCGATTGTAATGTTGCAAGTTTATTTTAAATTATAATCTGTTGTTATTATAGCACATTTATACTTTTAATGCATAATCTATTAATAGATTATCTACCCCTTTATGTTCGCTATATTTATAGTGATTATCTATTTCCAAATCTATTTCTTTCATCTTTTTGGAGATCCTCTACACAGTCAAGCCCTAGTCTTCCCTTAGCTCGCTTTTAGCGGATCTTCTGAATCAGAAATAAGTTGCAATTCTTTTTAACACAAAATCAGGAACTATTATTTTTCCCTTCTAAAAAAATCCTGTTTTAGCAACATCATGAATACGCGAATCTATAAGTGCACTAGTATCAATTACCTTAGCCACTACTTCTTGAAGTTTTTTTAGATTTTTTTGCCTAATCTCTTTATCCCTGCTTCTATTTCCAAATCGAAATGCATCAAAAAAATATTTATAAATTCTCCACCACGACGATATCCTAGAATTAAGCCTAGATACCCAAAAACAATATATACTACTGAAGAAATTATTCGTCCCATTATTCCTGCGCCTGTTATAATATCTACTGCTGAAGATAACAGTGCCGCTACTAATAGTCCTAATATCAAACCTATTGTAGTAAAGACAATTTTTCTGAATAGGAATTCTAGATAAACGATCTTCTATTCTTTTTCATAGTTGCTACAAATTTATCTGAAAATAATAAAGACATTAAAACGAAAAACTATTGTAGTTCCTGTAGTAACAACTAGTCTTAAAGTCGTTTCATTCATTGATGGGAAAAATATTATAATTCAATAAAATTCCAGTGGATAATGTTCCTATTGTTATTCCTAGAAATAATGAAACTATTATTAATACTTTCTTTAACATAAAATCACTCCTTTTTTATTTTTTTATAACAAATCTTTTCAAATTAAGTATCTAAATAATATAATTAGTAAAAAAATATAGGATACTAAATAATTAACCACTTAATAAAAACCTGTTACATTTATATTCTACTACATTCGCTTAAAAATTAATATAACTTTTTATAAAAAAATTAAAAAAATATTTTTTAAGTAAAATATCTTTAATCATCCTTTGAAAATTAATATAAAGGAATTTATAGAAGAATAAGTTGAAATTCTACAACAAAAATTTCAACTTATCTCTTTCTAAAATACACTTCCAAATGCTACATCTAAGCATTCTCTAATATCTTTTACTGGTATAATTTCTATTCCTGGTGGGAATTCCGTATTTTTCATATTCCCAGCTGGAACAATCGCACGTTTAAAAACCATGTTTTTTTGCTTCACTTATTCTTTGCTCAATACGACTAACTCGACGAACTTCTCCTGTTAATCCTACTTCTCCAATAAAGCAGTCATTCATGTCAACTGCTATATCTTTTAAAAACTCGAAGCAACAGCAACAACTACACCAAGGTCAACCGCAGGATCATCTATTCTAACCCCACCTGATACCTTTTACATAGACATCTTGTTGTTGCAGTAAATATCCTACTTTTTTTCTCAAGAACAGCCATAAGCAAAAATTAGCTTATTGTACTCTAAACCTGATGACACACGACGTGGATTATTAAAGGCTGTTGGAGTTGTTAAAGATTGAATTTCTACCAATAATGCCCTACTACCTTCCATTGTACTTATTATAGTAGCTCCGGCTAAATTTTTTTACTTCTCTCCTCTAAAAACATCTGTGATGGATTAGCTAAATCTTCTAACCCACTAGATTTCATTTCAAAAATACCTATTTCATTAGTAGATCCAAAAACGATTTTTTTCACTGCTCGAAGCATCTCGATAACTATGTTGACCTTCACCTTCAAAAATATAGAACTGTATCAACCATATGCTCAAGCATACGAGGCCCTGCTATTGTTCCCTCTTTAGTTACATGTCCCACTATGAATATAGCAATATTTAAGCTCTTTGCAATCTTCATAAGTTGTTGCGTACATTCACGAACTTGAGTAATACTTCCTGGTGAATTTTTCTAAATTTGGATTATATATAGTTTGTATTGAGTCTATTACTAAGAATTTAGGTTTAACTTTTTTTACTACCTCATATATCAAGTTTAAATCTGTCTGTGCATATACATAAAGTTCATCTGTATTATTTTTTTCAACCTATCTGCTCAGATTTTTGACTTGTCTTACTGATTCTTCCCCAGTAACATAAAGAACATCATGTTCTTTCGCTAAATATGCTGATATTTGTAATAATAGCGTTGATTTACCAATCCCTGGATCTCCTCCTAAAAGAACTAGTGAACCTCCAACAACCCCGCCACCAAGAACTCTATTTAGTTCTTGACTATCTGTTAGAGTTCTCGGAACATCTTGAGTAGACACTGATTTTTAGTTTTTCCAGCCTCTAAACGTTCTGTATCACTACTTGTTGGAATAAATGCGGTATGTTTTGTCTTTTTTGTGGAGTTTCTACCACTTCTTCCATTGATGCCCATTTTTTTACAACTTGGGCATCTCCCCATATATTTTTAAACTTTGATAACCGCAGGCATTGCATTCATATTTCACATTTACTTTTTGCCATAATTACCTCTTAGTCTTTTTTTAACCATAAATTTATCATTCTTATAGTCAATATTGATAATCCCACTTAGTTCAGGATTTCTTAATAGCTCTTCACTCAATAAATCTTCGATATTTTTTTGAATACTACGTTTTTAATGGACGAGCTCCATATTCTTTAATACTTCCATCTTCAACAATTTTTCGCCATCGCTTTTTTTAGTAAGTTTTATAGTTATATTTCTATCTTCTAAGCGTTTTGATAAACCTTTAATTAACAATTCAGATATTTTTTTCTAATTCTTCTTTTTCTAGAGTTTTTGAAGACTATAATATCATCAATACGGTTTTAAAAAAATTCCGGACGATATTGTTTTTCAACGCTTCCATCATTGTATTTTTGAACATTTTTTTATAATCATTTTTGATTGATTCACTTCCTCCAAAACCAACAAATTTCTGATCTTTAAGTTCACTAACTCCAACATTTGAAGTCATAATGATAATTGTGTTTTTTTAAAATCGATTGTTCGACCAGAAGCATCTGTTAAACGACCATCATCTAATACTTGTAGTAAAAATATTAAATATTGATGGATGTGCTTTTTCTATTTCATCAAATAATACTACAGAATAAGGTTTCTGACGGACTTGTTCTGATAATTGGCCTGCTTCTTCATAACCAACATATCCTGGAGGAGCTCCAACTAATCTACTAATTGAATGAGGTTCCATATATTCACTCATATCAATTCTTATCATATTATCTTCAGAACTAAACAATGCTTCTGATAAGCTTTTTAGCAAGTTCTGTTTTCCCTACACCAGTTGGCCCCTAAGAAAATGAAACTTCCTATTGGACGGTTTTCCGCTTTAAATCCACTTCTTGCACGTCTAACTGCTTTTAGCAAGGCTAGTTACTGCCTCATCTTGACCGATTACGCGCTCATGAAGAATTTCTTCAAGTTTTAATAATCTTTCACTTTCTGTCTCAGTAAGCTTAGTAACCGGAACTCCTGTCCATGCTGCTAATACCTCCGCTACATGATCTGATGTGATTTTTATTTTTTCTTTACTCAAGCTATCTTGCCAAGAAATTTTAAATTGCTCTATTTTATTTATAATTTGATTAACTTCATCACGTTTTTGTGCTGCAATCTCAAACTCTTGATTCATTACCGCTCGATCTTTTTCTTTATTTAAACGACTAAGTTCTTCTTCATATTCTTTAAGTTTTTTTCTGGTGATTTGTAAAATCTTAATTTAACTTTTTGAACATGCCTCATCAATCAAATCAATAGCTTTATCTGGTAAACATCTATCAGTTATATATGTTGTACTTAGTTTCATAGCAGCATCTATCGCCTCATCTAAAAATCTCTACATTATGATGCTCTTCATATTTATGACGTAATCCTTTTTAATATTTCTATAGAATTTTTCTGTACTAGGTTCTTCTACTTTAATCGGTTGGAAACGGCGCTCTAAAGCTGCATCTTTTTCAAAGTATTTTTCTATACTCTTCTGTTGTAGTTGCACCTATACATTGAATCAGTCCACGAGATAGAGCTGGTTTTAATATGTTTGATGCATCAGCACTACCTTCTGTTCCACCTGCTCCTATGATTGTATGTATTTCATCAATAAATAGAATAATATCACCAGCATCTTCTATTTCTGAAATAATGTTTTTTTAATCTTTCCTCAAACTCTCCACGGTATTTAGTTCCAGCTAGTAAAGTCCCCATATCAAGAACCATAACTCTTTTCCCTAACAAATTACTAGGAACATTTTGTGAAATTATTCTCTCTGCTAAACCTTCTACAATAGCCGTTTTCCCTACACCTGGTTCTCCGATAAGAACAGGATTATTTTTAGTTCTTCTGTTTAATATTTCAATCATACGTGTAATCTCTTTATCACGTGCTAATACTGGATCTAACTTATTATTAAATGCATCTTTAGTTAAATCTTTTTGCTAGAGAATTTAATGTTTTTAGTTTTTGCCGAACTATCTTCTGGCATATCTAATTTCTTGAAACCATCAAACAACTTAGAAAAATAATCCTTGGCTTTGTTTTTAACAGTTCAAAACAGTTCTGTTATTATTGCTTCTACATTTATATTTAGTTTTTTCTTTTAGCAATCTTACCGCTGTGCTAGTTTGTTCATTTAATAACGATAGTAATAAGTGCTCACTCGTTACTACAAAGCTAGATGTATCATCAGCAAACTGTTGACTTTTTTCTATTGTTCTCACAGCACCATTTGTATAATCAATTTTCATAAGAACATTGCGATAAAAAAATCTGTTCCTTCTAACTCACTCTCATAAAAATTCTACAACATTCTTTTCTAAAATCGTCATAGTAGATGCCATATTTATTTAATGTTCTACAAGAAAGAGTATTATTCATGCTAAGCATCGCAAGCAATAAATGTTCAGTTCCTACAGCCTTAACACCAAAAATCGTTAGCTTCTTCTTTTGGCAGTAGTTAAAACCATAAGAGCCGTTTCGTTAAATCTTATATACATAACTCTATCCTCTCTTATTGTATTTTTATATTGGTTAAAAAAATTTTACTGTTAAATCTTTTAAATTTGTTTTTTGTTTTTATGTTGCAACTTTTTCAGCTACTTCTTTATCTATATAATTTAAGCATTCGTTATGAACCGCAATAATAGTTTCTAGACTGTTTTAAAAAAATGATTATAATCAAATTTTTTTCTATATATTCTTTATCAAGTAAGATTTTTAGCTATTCTTACAGCTTCATCTAACTCTATTATTTCGTCATCCATAGTATCAATTAAATAATCTATGTAATCTTTATTTGTATGAAGTGTAATTTTTGGTAATTCTAATAAAAGCCACCTCCACCTCTTTTTACTTTCTATTATAAAACCATGTTCTGGTGTGAAACGAGTTTTTATAACATAGTTTAATTGAGATGGTACACAATCGAATTTTTTGTGCAACATTACTTCTTTTTAATTATTATATGATCTTCTGGAGCTTCATTAAAAAGTTTCTTTATATATTCTTCAAGAATGTCCGTCATATTACTACTATTATTATTCATAAGGTCACCTCCTTTATTGACTAAAATTGACCTTTAACTAAATTATACTACACAAACATATTTTTTTGTACACAAAAAGATAGTTAGTTATAGCAAAAAGAAATAAAATATACACTTGTTTAAAAATAACAAATATAGCTTAATATTTTTAAATAAAAGAGGAGTCATAAGCGTTACCTTATAACTCCTAAAAATTATTTTTGTCTTTTTGATCTTCTATTGAATATTAAATTCATAACAATTGCTACTATCGTTCCAAGAACAATTCCACTATCTGTAAACATACGAATAAAATTTGGAAGTTGAGCAAATGCTGTTGGTACTGTAGTTACTCCTAATCCAAGCCCAACAGAACATGCGATAATCATTAAGTTTTCTTGTTTTGCAAAAATCTGTACTACCTAACATTTTAACTCCGTAAGCAAGAACCATTCCAAACATACTTATCATCGCTCCTCCTAAAACAGGTTTGCGGCACAATAGTAGCAAGAGCTCCAATTTTCGGAATAGATCCAAACACTAAAAGAATAAGAACCATCACATACATTACTCTCTTACTCTTAACCCCAGAAATTTGAACAAGACCTACATTTTGTGAATATGTAGTATAAGGAAAAGCATTAAAAGTAGAACCAATCATAACAGCAAGCCCTTCTGCAAAAATACCCACTACGCAAATCTTTTTCCCCTATTTTTTTGTATCACAAATATTTCCAAGCGCATAGTATACACCTGTTGATTCTATCATACTAACAATACCTACAATAACAAAAAGTTAAAATAGCACTAGCTCGAAATTCAAACCCAGAAAAATTTAAATGGGGTTGGATGTTGGAACCAAGAAGCATTTGATACTTCAGTAAGGCTAACCATCCCCATAAAAGCTTGCAATAATAGTACCTATAACAAGACCTAGTAAAATCGCAATAGATTGAATAAAACCAGTTGTAAACTTGTAAATTACTAAAATTATTGCAAGGGTAATACAAGCAAGAACAATATTTTTTGGATTACCAAAATCAGGTGAACCTTGTCCTCCTGCAATATAATTCATAGCAACTGGTACTAATGTGATACCTATAATAGTAACTACACTTCCTGTAACTACTGGTGGAAATAATTTTGCAACCTTAGCAAAAAATGGAGCGATTAAAACTACCACTAATCCAGAAATAAAAATAGAACCATACATGGTTGCTAAACCTGCACTATTACCTATCGCAATCATTGGAGCAACCGCAGTAAAAGTGCACCCTAAAACGACTGGTAGACCAATACCTACGAATTTTCCTTTATAAACTTGTAGAAATGTTGCCACACCACACATAAAAATATCAACTGATACCAAATACGTCGTTTGTTCAGCACTAAGTCCCTAGACCTGCAGCTACTATAATCGGAACAATTACAGCCCCAGCATACATCGCAAGAACGTGCTGCAAACTTAAAATAAAAGTTTTTCAAAATAAATTCTCCTTTATATTTTTGCACATAAGACTGTAAAAAGTTAGTTTTGGAATTCTTCTATAAAAATAAAAAACTCGCCTATATTATAAAAAAATAATATAGGCGTAATCCTTCAATATACTAATAAAATTAGAATAAAATACTAAGAAAGCCCATAGTCGTTAAATTTACGGTTAAACGGTAGAAACTCGCAAGCCATATTCTTGCAGTTATATGTGCATATTTGTTCTATTAATATATCAATTTTTATTTATAAATTCAAGTGTTAAATTAAAAATTTTTTTATTATTTTTCTTAATTACTTAAATGTGTATAATTAAATAATCATATATAACTTTTTTTATATTATCAAGTTGCTATGTACTCATAATTTTTATAACCTCATTATACTCCTTACAAAAACAACTTGAATTAATCCTGGTAGTTAATATGTAAATTGTTCTACCAATTTTTGCTCTGTCAATTAAATTTTTTTATAAATTTTTGAATGTTCTAACAAGTAGTTATGAGAACCTTGACATTCGACTATTCCTTCATTCAAAACTATTATTTTATCTGCATTTTTCTATTGATTTTTAATCTATGAGAAATTACAATAACTGTTTTATTTTTTTATCAGATTATTTAGGCTATCCTGAATTTTTCTCATTTTCAACATCTAATGCTGCAGTTATTTCATCCAAGATTATTATTGGTGCATTTTTTTCAAGAAAGCTCTAGCAATAGATAACCTTTTGTCTTTCCCCGCCTGACAATGTAGCACCATTTTTCTCCAATAACTGTATTATATCCGTTTTCTAAATTATCAATAAAGTCACAGCATGCCATCTTAGCTGCTTCTATAACTTCTTCATCAGTAGCATCACTTCGTCCTATCCTAATATTTTTCTAAAATTGACGTATTAAACAATACTACATCTTGGAATACTATAGATACATATTTATACAAAGAATTTGTTGCTATGTCTTTTTATATCATGATTATCAATAACTATCTTCCCATCATCATAATCATACAATCTTGATATTAATTTTTAATATACTAGTTTTACCACAACCAGATATTCCTACTAGAGCTGTTACTTCATTTTTGTTTAGCTATAAAACTAACATCTTTTTAAAACTGGATAGTTTTTTTATCATAACCAAACTTCACATTTTTTTAGTTCAATATCAAATTTATTTAATTCTACTTCTTTTCCTTCTTGAATTTTTTTGTTTCTTTTATTTCTTTAATGCGCTTAATACGAGCATCTAAATAAAATAGCTCAGATGTATTTGCTCCTAAACCATCTACGATATCCTTCATCTTCATAGCAACAAATATATAACCTATTAAGTATAGTAGATTAATACTGCCATTAGCATATAAATTTGCACCGACAATAACTACTACAGCTAAAGTTCCTTGCGTAACAACCCATGATAAGAATAAAGGGATAAACAGCGTGATTTCCATCTTAAACATCATCTTTTCACTTTCATCCATATCTTTATTTAATTTTTTTCTCGTATTTTTATTTCCTAATCCAAAAACTCTTAATATCTTGCTGTAGTTCAATTGCTTCTTGAAAACTATCTGAGTTTTTGGCGTAATTTGTCATAATGTTTTTTTATGATTTTTTTAATTGCAATCTTTTTGATACAAGTATCAAAGAATAACTTAATACAACTGGAATAATTATAGATAGACCTAGGTATATATTACCTACTAGCATTAGCACCGACATAATAGGAAAGAATAATACAAAACCTATTATTTTTTTGCCATTGCATGACTCATCGCATGTTCTATAGCTTCTACATCTTTCATAACTGTCTGACTAATATCTGATAAGTCATGTTTAGAAAAATATGCAAGTGGCAATTTACTCAGTGTTGTCGCTATATCTGTTCTTAGATTTGCACTTTCTCTATAAGTTGAACTATATAAAGCATCATATTCTTTCGCCAAAAGAATATACATAACTACTAATATAAATATTGAAATACCAATATACAAAGTATCACTCTTCACATTCCCTAATAATAGCTCATCAACAAGAATCATCAGCAAAATTGCAGGAAACATATTACAAAAAAATACTAAGAACGAAAGCATACTTGCCTTCAAAAGATCACTTGCACCTTGATTGGTTAATGCAAACCATTCTTTAATTTTATTTTTCATAATTAACCCTCCATTCATTTGCTACACTGTATAAGTTTTTGGAATTTTTCTATATCTGCTATCTATACTCATTAGTTGACTATCTGTCCCTCTTTCAATAATCTTTCCATCTTCCATCACTAATATTTCATCAACATTTCTTATACTTGGTAACCTATGTGCAATCATAATAACAGTCTTATCTTTTTATTAAATTTGAAAAAGGCTTGTTGCAACTCATATTCATTATCTGGATCTACCGCTGCACTAGCTTCGTCCATAATAATTATTTTTGCATCTTTTTAATATCGCTCTTGCTATTGCAATTCTTTGTTTTTCTCCTCCTGACAGATAGACCCCTTCTGTACCTATAAGAGTCTGTTCTCTCAAATCAAACTTTTTCAAGAATACTATCACATCCTGCTAACTGTAAAGCATTGATAACTTCTTCATAAGTTGCATCTTCCTTACCAATTTTTTTACATTCTCATAAATAGTAGCTTTTAAATAGCTTAACATTCTGAAAAACAAAAGCAATATTATTTATTAAGGCATCTTCTGTATATGACTCAATATTTTTTTACCCCCTATTTTTTTATAACTCCATCGTTTATTTTATAAAACCCTGAGATTAATTTTTGCTACAGTAGATTTCCCGCTTCCTGAAGCCCCCAACAAGTGCATAGCATTTATTCTCTTCTAAGCTAAAACTTAAATTTTTCGATAACATTCTTATCTGTATATCCAAAGCTTACGTTATCAAATTCTATATTGAAATTATCAAATTTGTTATCATTCCCAAATTTTTAAGTTATTATTGTTCATTTCTTCAAATAATTTTTTTCTAACTTTTTCAACTACAGACTGTCCCATAAAAGCATACATTGAAACATACATAATAGCCATTAATGATACAAACAGAGTTCCACTTAAAAAAATAACAACATAATCAACTCAACAGTTAGCATCTTCGGATCATCTTTACCTATAAATAGGACTATTATCGGAATAAGTATCGCAATAAAAGCTGAAAAAAAGAACCATTGAAATCCTACAAATCCTCTTTTTACATGTCATCGCATACTCCAATGAATATTTTGAATAATTATTAATAGCAGTATTCAAAAGCCTTAAATGATTCCACATTTATGCCAAATATCTTAATTACTTGTATACCTCTAACATATTCAACGGTTTCACTACTTAATGTCTCTAGAGATTCTTGATAAATCTTCATAAATTCTTTTTCACCAGCCATCATTGAAAGTGAAATTCCCCCTACCACACAGAGACATATAAGAACTATCCCTACTTTTTAAACTAACACAAAATCCTAGTATTAGTAGTAGAATAGGCATTAATATCGCTCCTGCATTATCAGGAATTAAATGTGCTACTATCATATGTGTTTGTGAGGCATTGTCATCTATAATCTTCCTTGTTTTTCCTGAAGGATGAGTATCAAAAAAACTAAAAACTTGCCTTTGATAAACCTCTTATACCATATTTTTCTAAGATTAGTTTCCAATCTAAATCCTAATATATGCGTTACCAATCCTGCAACTCCATATAAAGTAATACCACCTACTAATAACCCAACAATTATTAAAGCGTATGACTTAGCATCACTAATATTATTAAATATTATTAGCTCAACTAAGAATCGACTTAAATAATAGTAGGCAAAAACTTTTAATACTACTGAAGCCATTGACAAGATAATCCCTATATATGCCAAATATTTTTTTCTTTTTGGTACGTAAGACAATATTTTTTTATAAACTTCTAACATAATTTTTCTCCTTATATTTATAGATTTTTTTATTAACATAAAGTCATAGACAAATAAACCTAATCAATCTCTTACCTTAATTTTATCACTTCAGTTATTAATTGTAAATAATAATTATTATCAATTAAATTTTTCTTTTGCAATTATTCAAAAGAAATAATTATAGAGATATTAATTATTCTGTAACTGAAATAGCTAAAAAAATGGACGTACATATTCCTACAATATAAAAAAACTCGACTTTTTTACATCTAATCAAGAAAAAAATTTTTTCAGATAGAAAAGATTAAGATGGAATTTTGTCTCACTAATCTCCATTTATCTTAGCAACAATTCTAATGAAAATAGTAATGGTCTTTTTAGGGGGATTACCCTAAAAAGACCGATTTAAGTAATATTTATTTAGTTAAGTTAGTTGAGAATCTAATTCAATAAACAAATAGAAATAGAAAATGCCTGAATTTTAAAACACCATTTTGAAGCATATATACATAAACTTAATTTGTTATGATATGTATTTCTTTTTTTATTTGTAATTTATCAATTTCCTATTCTCTTAACTTGATTTACAATTAATTTAATCTTCATTTTTTTAGACACTAACATCTTTCCTGAAGCAACTTCTTTTTCCTTCTTCGTCTAGAATCACAGCATCAATTCCTAAAAGTTTACCTAAGTTAGTCTGCAATTCACAAATTATCCTTAATTGATCGCCTGGCATTACTAATTTTTTTAAACTTAAAAATTTTTTTAACACTAGCCAGATAGCCAACTTTATTAGTAATAGCTTCATAATCTACTATTTTATCTATTTCTTCTAATCCAATATAGTCCAAAAATACATAACAATCCTGCTGATTGAGCTGCCATTTCAATCATTAAAAACACCAGGTACAACCGGCTGTTTTGGGAAATGACCTTGAAAGTACGGCTCATTTATTGTTATATTTTTTTACGGCACTCAATTACTCCCTTTTTGTAACTAACTACTTTATCCACTAACAAAAAAATGGATAACTATGTGGTAACAACTTCATTATAGTTTCTATATTAATCATTATTAATTACCTCTCTATTTATATTAATAAAGCTTCATCTGAAAAAAATTCAATAAATAATATTACACAAAACATCATTTCCGTAATAACTCAGATATGAAAAGTTATTTTTACTGCAAGGATTTTTGCTTATCTTTTTCCTCCTTTCCTTTTCTAACAACTATTTTAATATCTATTGAGTAAATCTTAAAAACTTTAAATATCTTTACTATATATAATAAAAATTTTTATTCTTCAATTGTCAAATCAAGAGAGGAAATTATCTATTAAATTAAGCTATAATTTCTTATACTATTTACCCTATATAAAAATATTTAAATACCCCTACGCACTGTTCCACTATATTTTTTTATTGTATTTGCTTGAAATTCTTCATTTTAAATTAAATGTCTGCAGATTTATTTATAAAATCAATATTCCTTTCTGAGTAGCACTTGTATTTTTACATCTTTTCTAACTTATAATTTGTTGAAAAAAATAAATTAAAAAAATGCTAACATTATAAGTAAGAATGGATTATATAACATAATAAAAGGAGGTATTTACATGAAAACAAAAAAATATTATTAAGTTCTTTATTGGTTAGTGCTGTTATCTTAAATGGTTGTTCTAGTAAAAAAAGAAGAAACTAAAACCAATTCTTCTACTACTGAACAAACTAAACAAGAAACACCTAAAGAAAAAAATTTATGGTTTAAATGATGAATGGGTTGTGGAAGGTCAATGGAAACTGAAAATAACTAGTGTTACCCCTACTGCAGAACGAAATCAATTTTCAGAAGATAAACCTGCACAAGTAGTCGTTATTAACTACACATATGAAAACCTAGGGTATACTAGTGACGCACAAGATTTATTCTTAACTCCTTCTAACGTAATAGATGAAGGGAAAAAAAGTTTCTAAAACTTATCCAGCAGGGGTTAAAACTTATCCGAAACCAACACCGGTTGGTGCAATTATGGATGGTGCTCAAGCTGCCTATGGATTACAAACTGAAAGCAAGACTATAAAAAAATCATATTTGAACACTATGACGGAAATAAGAAAAACAAAAAAAGCTACATTTTGAGATACCTGTAAAATAATACATTTTTACTAACAGTAACTAAATAATAAAAACAACCATCTTTGAAAAATTAGAGATGGTTATTTTATTCCTTAACTAATCAAAAAGCAAGGTGAATATTCACCTTGCTTTTTTTACTAAATCAATTAAAATTATTTAACGATTGTAGTTACAACACCTGAACCTACAGTACGTCCACCTTCACGAATTGAGAAACGAGTTCCTTCTTCGATAGCGATTGGAGAAATAAGTTCTACGTTGATTGATACGTTGTCCCCAGGCATTACCATTTCAGTACCTTCTGGTAAAGTAACTACACCAGTTACGTCAGTAGTACGGAAGTAGAATTGTGGACGGTAGTTTGTGAAGAATGGAGTGTGACGTCCACCTTCTTCTTTAGATAATACGTACACGTCAGCTACGAATTGAGTGTGTGGAGTGATTGTTTTAGGAGCTGCTAAAACTTGTCCACGTTCGATATCTTCACGAGCAACACCACGTAATAATGCACCGATGTTATCTCCTGCTTCAGCGTAATCTAATAATTTACGGAACATTTCAACACCTGTTACAGTAGTTGAAGCTGGTTCTTCAGTTAATCCAACGATTTCTACTACGTCACCAACTTTAACTTGTCCACGTTCAACACGTCCAGTAGCAACTGTACCACGACCTGTGATTGAGAATACGTCCTCAACTGGCATCATGAATGGTTTAGCGTTATCACGTTCTGGAGTTGGGATGTACTCGTCAACTGTTTCCATTAATTCGATGATAGCTTTTTTTCAGCATCTGCATCTCCTTCAAGAGCTTTTAAGAGCTGAACCTTTGATTACTGGTAGTTCATCTCCATCAAATCCGTATTCAGATAATAGTTCGCGAACTTCCATTTCTACTAATTCTAATAACTCTTCGTCATCAACCATATCACATTTGTTTAAGAATACAACAATTTTAGGTACTCCAACGTTACGAGATAATAGGATGTGTTCACGAGTTTGAGCCATAGGACCATCTGTAGCAGCGATTACTAAGATAGCTCCGTCCATTTGAGCAGCACCAGTGATCATGTTTTTAACATAGTCAGCGTGTCCTGGGCAGTCTACGTGTGCGTAGTGACGGTTTGGAGTTTCATACTCGATGTGAGAAGTGTTGATTGTGATACCACGTTCTCTTTCTTCTGGTGCGTTATCGATTGAAGCGTAGTCTTTAGCTTCTCCACCATATGTTTTTGCTAAAACAGTAGCGATAGCTGCTGTTAAAGTAGTTTTACCGTGGTCAACGTGACCAATTGTTCCAATGTTAGCATGTGTTTTACTACGGTCAAATTTTTCTTTTGCCATTTTATAAAATCTCTCCTTAAATTTAATTTAATATACATTAGTCACATAGCAATCTATGATAACTATATTTTATAATGTTACAACAAAAATTGCAACTATAAAGGGTAATTTTTATTACCCTTTATTTTTTTGATAATTTCCTCAGAAATTGATTTTGGTACTTCTTCATAGTGGTCAAATACCATTGAGTAAGTACCACGTCCTTGAGTTGAAGAACGTAAAGAAGTTGCATATCCGAACATTTCAGATAATGGTACTTGTGCACTTACTACTTGTGCATTACCACGAGCTTCCATACCTTCAACACGTCCACGACGTGCAGTGATATCACCCATGATGTCTCCCTAAGTATTCTTCAGGCATAACAACTTCAACTTTCATGATTGGTTCTAAGATTACTGGGTTACATTTTTTTAGCAGCTTCTTTAAGTGCTAATGATGCAGCAACTTTGAACGCCATTTCAGATGAGTCGACATCGTGGTATGATCCATCGAATAATTTAGCTTTAACGTCGATTAATTCGTATCCAGCTAATACTCCGTTTGCCATAGAGTCTTTAAGTCCTGCTTCTACTGCTGGGATGTATTCACGAGGAACAACCCCCCCAACGATAGCATTTTTCGAACTCAAATCCTGCACCTGGTTCATTTTGGAGTGAACTCAATCCATACGTCCCCGTATTGTCCACGTCCACCAGATTGACGAGTGAATTTACCTTGTACTTGTGCAGCTTGTTTGAATGTTTCACGGTAAGATACCATTGGAGCACCTACTGTACATTCAACTTTGAATTCACGACGCATACGGTCAACAATAATATCTAAGTGAAGCTCACCCATACCTGCGATGATAACTTGTCCAGTTTCTTCGTCAGTTCCTGCACGGAATGTTGGGTCTTCTTCTTGCAATTTTTGTAATGCTGTAGACATTTTTATCTTGGTCAGCTTTTTGATTTTTTGGCTCAACTGAAAGTTGGATAACTGGTTCTGGGAATTCCATTGATTCAAGAATAACTTCGTTTTTCTCGTCACAAAGTGTATCACCTGTAGTAGTATCTTTAAGACCAACAGCAGCAGCGATATCACCAGCGTAAACTTCAGCTATTTCGTTACGAGTGTTAGCGTGCATTTGTAGAATACGCCCTACACGTTCACGTTTACCTTTAGTTGAGTTTTTAACGTATGAACCAGATGATAGGATACCTGAGTACACACGGAAGAAAGTAAGTTTCCCTACAAATGGGTCAGTCATAACTTTTGAAAGCTAAGGCTGCAAATGGCTCTTCATCAGAAGAGTGTCTTTCTACTTCTTCATCAGTGTTTGGATCAATACCTTTAATAGCTGGTACATCTAACGGAGATGGTAAGTATTCTACTACTGCATCTAGCATTGGTTGTACCCTTTATATTTGAACGCAGATCCACATACTACTGGGAAGAATTCTACAGATAGTGTAGCTTTACGAATAGCAGCTTTAAGCTCATCTATTGTAATTTCTTCTCCACCTAAGTATTTTTCCATGAAGTCTTCATCAAACTCTGCAACAGCTTCGATTAATTTTTTTCACGGTATTCTTCGGCTTGCTCTTGATATTCAGCTGGAATTTCTTTTTCTACAAGATTTTCCCCAACGCTTCCTTCGTTATAGATAGCTTTCATTTCAACAAGGTCAATAACACCTTCGAATAAATCTTCAGCTCCGATTGGAAGTTGAATTGGATGTGCATTAGCTTGTAATCTATCGTGAATTGTTCCTACAGAATATAGGAAATCAGCTCCTGTTTTATCCATTTTTGTTTACGAATACAATACGAGGAACTCCATAAGTTGTAGCTTGACGCCAAACTGTTTCTGTTTGTGGTTCAACACCTGATTGTGCGTCTAGTACTGCTACTGATCCATCTAGTACACGAAGAGAACGTTCAACCTCAACTGTAAAAGTCTACGTGTCCCGGTGTATCGATGATGTTAATACGGTGATTTTTCCATTGAGCAGTTGTTGCAGCAGATGTGATAGTAATACCACGTTCTTGCTCTTGTTCCATCCAGTCCATTTGAGAGTTACCATCGTGAGTATCTCCGATTTTATGGATTTTTCCCAGTGTAGAACAAAAATACGCTCTGTTGCAGTTGTTTTTACCTGCGTCGATGTGAGCCATGATACCGATATTACGAGTATCTTTTTAAAGAAAAATGCTCTAGCCATGAGTCAATTTTTCTCCTTTCATATTTTTTTAAAAGTTTTTGAGTAATTTGTCTTTTATAGTGAAAAACTCAAGCTATAAAATAGCTTGATATTCACCTTATAATTACCAACGATAGTGAGCAAATGCTTTGTTAGCTTCAGCCATTTTGTGAGTATCTTCACGTTTCTTAACAGCTGAACCAGTATTATTTGCTGCGTCTAAAATTTCATTAGCTAAACGTTGTTCCATAGTTTTTTTCTCCTCTTAAACGAGAATAGTTAACTAACCAACGTAAACCTAATGTTGTTCTTCTTTCAGCACGTACTTCTACTGGTACTTGGTAGTTAGAACCACCAACACGACGAGCACGAACTTCAAGAACAGGCATAATGTTGTTTAATGCTTCTTCGAAAACTTCCATAGCATCACGTCCTGATTTTTTTCTTTAATTAAATCAAACGCAGAATATAAAATTCTTTGTGCTGTACCGCGTTTCCCATCTAGCATTAATTTGTTAATCAATTTTTGTAACTAATTTTGAGTTATAAATTGGATCTGGCAAAACATCACGTTTTTGCAACTGGACCTTTACGTGGCATAGAATTTGCCTCCTTTCACAATATTCTTTATCAAATTTTTATCTAATTATTTTTTTCTCTTTTTGGTTTTTTTAGCACCGTATAGTGAACGTCCTTGTTTACGGTCGTTAACTCCTGCAGTATCTAAAGCTCCACGGATAATGTGGTAACGTACCCCTGGTAAGTCTTTTACACGCCCTCCACGAATAAGTACAACACTGTGTTCTTGTAGGTTGTGTCCGATACCTGGGATATATGCTGTTACTTCGATTTGGTTTGATAAACGAACACGTGCATATTTACGTAAAGCTGAGTTAGGTTTTTTAGGTGTCATAGTCCCAACACGAGTACACACTCCACGTTTTTTTGTGGTGAAGAAATGTTAGTTTCTTTTCTTTCTTTGAGAGTTATACCCTTTGTTAAGAGCTGGTGAATCTGATTTCGATACTTTTTGATTTACGAGGTTTACGAACTAATTGGTTAATAGTTGGCATTTTTCTGGTTTCCTCCTTTCCTCAATATTTATATTTTATGAATCACACTTCCAGGTGGTTCATAATTTCAAATTTTTTATAAGCCATAAAATGACTTTACACAGAGTGCTTTTGCACTCACGTATAAAATAATAACACTTTTATTTTTCATTGTCAAGCATTTTTTAAACTTTTTTTACTATCTTTTAAAGCTTTTTATCTCAACTTTTTTTAGTTTTACACACTTCCAGGCGTATCAGATTTTTAAGTTCAAAAACTCACATTTCCAGGTGTATCTTAATTGTAATTATCTTTTTATTTCCCCATCTTCTATAAAGCTATTTAAAAAAATACAGTTTTTACTTTACTTATAAATACTATCTTTTAGCCTCTATAACTGTTATAATTAAAATACTTAATTTTATAGGAGGAAATATATTATGATAGAATTCAAAAAAATGTCTCAAAAACAATACGACTCTAAATTGGCATTAGACAATCTTAATCTTACTATTAATGATGGAGAAATATTTGGACTAATAGGTCACAACGGAGCTGGAAAAATCTACAGCTATAAAGGCTTTAACTAGTATAATTGAAGTTAGTAACGGGGATATTCTTTTTGATAATATGAACTTACGTGAGAATCGACTAGAATGTAAAAAGCAAATAGGCTATGTCCCTGATAGTCCTGACATATTTTTTTAACTTTATCACCTTATGAATATTGGTCTCTAATTGCCAACCTTTATGAACTTGATGAAAAAACAACAGAAGAGCGTATATACGAATACTCTAAGTTATTTAACATGATAGGCGTTGAACATCAAGAAATAAATTCATTTTCTCATGGTATGCGTCAAAAAGTTTTTCTTATAGCTGCCCTTCTATCTAACCCTCGCTTTTTGGATAATGGATGAGCCAATGACTGGACTTGATCCACAAGCAGCTTTTTGATTTAAAGAATCTTATGAAAGAACATACAAAAGCAAGGTCATAGTGTATTATTTTTCTACACATGTCTTAGAAGTTGCAGAACATCTATGTGATAGAATTGGTATTCTTAGCCATGGTAAACTTATTTTTGTCGGAACACTTGATGAGTTAAGAGCACAACACGAAGGAAACTCACTCGAAGAAATTTATCTTAACCTAATCAAAAGTTCTAATCGATATAATCTAGGTGGTGTTTAGTATGCGCTGGAATATCATAAAAAAATTTATTTTTTTACTAACTTGATGTATGTTAATCCTATACAAACAGCAAAAATATAGAAAAAAATATAAGGGAACTGCTGATATTAGAAAGAAAAATATTTAATAACCTATTACTTTTTAAATATACTTAATATAGTCGTCTTCTATATATTATTCGGTAATTCAATGTTTAGCAGTGTTCTAGCAGGTCCTTCTTATAAATACATATTATTATTTTTTTAATTATAATGACTGCTTTAACACTATCAACAACATTTTTTTAAATATGTTTTATGAAAGCAAAGATACTCATTCTTTACTACCGCTACCCATTAGTGAAAAAGAATTATTTATTGGAAAAATTTTTTTAGTATTACTTTTTCCAACTATCTGGATTATTTATTCCTGTGATTGTAATTAACTTTATTATAGCAATCAATACAGAATTTTCATTAATACAGATTATAATTTCTCTTATTTACTCATTATGCATAATTATTATTATTTCTGGAGGTCTAATATTACTTTTTATCTACAATTACATACATACCTAATTTTGAAAAAAATAAAAAAATAAAATTAATGGTATTATTATAATATTCGGATTACTATTAGGAGCAGGGTATGTTATCTTATCTAAAGAACTTGTTTCTAATGATTTAATGTTACTGCAAACAAAATATAGAGGAGACTTTTTTTCTTTGATATACTAACAAAAGAGTCTTATCTGAATTTTACTTATCTTGATTATCATTACTATTGTTATAGCTGTTTTAGTGAATACTTTAGTGGCTAAAAAAATATTTAAATGATATTCATAGAATAGCTGGTGTTCATAAAACAACTTTAAGCTCAAAACAAAAAGAACACAAAGAAAGAAGTTCTAAAAACAGCTCTCTAAATGCAAAAACTAATCAAACGTAATTTTAATCTATTTAGTCATGGTACACTTCTTGCTAATATTTTCTCTAGTTATCTATTATCTATTATAATTTTTTGCCGGAGCTGTAATACAAATAAGACGTGGAGGTGGAATCCAACTTGGGATAGAATTCTATCCTTTTTGCAATTTGTTTTGGATTTTTCAATGGCATTACTTATGATGTCTAGTCCTATCAGTTTTACAGGTGTTGCAATCTCGCTTGAAAAAAACAAGATTACTATCACTTGAAATCATTGCCGATGGATTTTTAAAAAAATATGAAAAACAAAATTTATTGTAAGTACGTTCCTTCAAATTTCTTTTAGGTATTATTATATTCATGATAATGCTTATATTTGCTGGAATATCAATTGAATTATTTATTATTACTATTTTTTTCATATATCATTACCGGTATATCTATAGCGTTTTTATAGTTTTACTAGAGATTTTTAATAAACTTTATTTAAACTGGAATAATATACTCGAACTTAGTACTCGAGGAATGAGTCAGATATTACTTGGGATAATTGGATTCTTATCTTTTATCGGATTAATAATATTAAATACCGCTACTATTTTTCTTGTTATTAGAGTATCCAAGCGTATCTCATATTTTTGGGAGTAATTTATGCGATATTAATTATAGTTGCTATTACTCTAACTAGTATGAAAAGCAAAAAAACAAGTTTTTTTGACAAAATATTTTTAAATTAAAAAGCAACGTTACAAAAATTACTTTAACGTTGCTTTTTTCTTATAATTCTCTATTCAAATCTGTATCTATATCTCGATATGGTTTTTATATCTTGAACATATTCTAATACACCTTCAAATTCACCTTTTTTTCATTACGAACTGCTGCATAAGTTATATGAACAAATTTCCCTCGTGATTCTGATTTAAACCACATCTCATACTTATCTTTTTCCTTCTCGAAGATTTTTGCATTATTATTTTTACTTTCTCAAAATACTTCGGAGGATGACAAAGTTCTACATTACGTCCAATTTGGCTTGGCACACGAGGAAATATCATTTCTTCTTCACCTATTTGTTTATTATAATATTGAAAAAAATATCATCTTTATTTACGAAAGTAATCTCTAATGGCAAATGATTCAAAAATTAAATTAGCTTGTTCAACAGATAAATAACCTTCTCCAAATTTCTGTTGACTATCTCTATTTATTATTTCCTCTTTTTTTATTTGGTTTAAAGGAAATAGTAAATTCCCCTTCTGATGTTTTTTTATAACTTTTGTAAGTTCATCTTGAACAGTTTCTTCTGCATCTACATTATCTGCATTTTGTTCAAAAATCTTCACGATGCGGAATCCATTCTTCTGTTGGTGTTATTATTGCATAACCATAAATTGCACTATCGTGAGCTATAGTTAGCCAATCATCTTGATTAAATGTTTCAAGAAGAATCATAAGTAAAAATAGATTCCTCTTTAAAAATCATTTCTTCAAACTCTTTTACAAATATTTCAAATTTCTCTTTAATTTCTAATATATCTGCGTTTGGAAGCTTCTGAACTTCATTAAGAACCTCTTTAAACAAATCACGAATTTCATCATCAACTCCCCACATAACTTTTTGGTGGAGCTGTGTGACCATAGCGTTCCATTAAAGGGAAACATCAATTCTTCTTTTCGTTTATAATGTATATCAAAAGTTCCTAATAAGTTTAGTTGGCGATTTAAACCTTTTAATACCGCTCCTTGCGTTTCCTCATCTTCGACATTCTTATAATTATCTAAAATACGACGTATACGAATAATAGCAGCTCTAAAAAGCTAGGTTCTCTTGTTTAAACACTTGAACCGGATGCCCTGGATGTTCACTATCAGTTACTTCAACATCTTTTTATCGCACCTTTTAAATAAATTAGCATGTACATTACACAATTTCATAACATCTTCAAAGGTAACTCCAGAATCAGAGTTCATAAGTTCATGTTCCATTAAGCTGATTTCTATTGCAGAGACACCTGTAAAGTGTTTGTCAAATTCCTCTTGAACACTTTCTGCACTTTCGCCATTGTGAAGCCTAAGTAATATATCTTTTTAATACTTCTATTCTTCTTTTCAGCCATTAGTCTAACCCCACTACTTCATAACCATTCATCTCTAATGTTGAAATGATAGTTTCTAATTTGATTCCTGCTAATTTAGAACCCATCCTTAATGAAGTTTTTCTTCCAACTGTATTCCTCATAATTGGATTCGCTAATGGTTTAAACCCTAAATCAACCAAGATATCTAATACCTCTGGGTGTTTATCTACTACCTGTGCAACAGGTATACTTACATCAATTATATTATCCATTTTCATTACCTCACTAGCTCATATTATTATCATAATTATAACATAAAAGCATTGATAATCTCTATCATAATTATTAATAGAAAAATAAAGAAGATTAGTATATTTCTACTAATCTTCCTCAACACTTTCTAGATTAATTAATAACAAAAACTAGTATTATCTATAAATTTTTATTATAGATAATAATTATAAATTATTTCTCCATTCAAGAAGTTTTTTTCTACATCTTCTTGTTTAATATAATTACTAGCCACCGCTTCTTCTATTAAGAAATTGTAGTTTGTTAATGTATGATATTCTACATTATCTGTTGCAAAGGCATCTTGTGCTTTTTAAGTTCATAACTAAAGATTGCAACCACCCCTAGAACCTCGGCTCCAGCTTCTTCTAATGCTTTTTGCAACTTTTTAATGAAGAAAGCCCTGTTGATATCAAGTCCTCTATAATAACAACTCTTTTGTCCTTCTAATAATCTACCTTCTATTTGATTTGTTTTACCATGTTTTTTAGCAGAATCTCTTACATAAATCATTGGAAGATCAAGTACTTCACTTACCCATGCTGCATGAGGAATACCAGCTGTGGCAGTTCCAGCTACTACCTCTACTTCTGGGAATTTTTTTCTTTAATAACTTTGCTCATTCCGGCAGCAATTTCACGACGAATTTTTGGATATGACATTGTAATTCTATTATCACAGTAAATTGGTGATTTAATTCCTGACGTCCAAGTAAAATAATCATTTGGTCTTAATGCTACCGCTTCTATATCTAACAAGTGTTTTGCTATTGTTCTTTTCTAAAGTCATGTTCATTCTCCTTTTAATATTTCTTCGTAAATTGTTCTTTTTATTAAGTTATAAACTTCAAGTGGATTTTTAGCTTTTGTGATTGAACGACCCACTACAATGTGAGTACTTCCCTCACAAGCAGCACGTTCCGGTGTTGCTACACGCTTTTGGTCACCCACTTCATCAGTCTCAAGTCTTATACCTGGTGTTACTTTTTAAAAAAATTCTTCTCCACAATTTTCTTTAATTACTTTTCGCTTCCCATACAGAAGATACTACCCCATCTAGACCAGCTTTTTTTAGCAAGTTTTGCATAATTTATTACACTTTCTTCTAAACTTACACCTACTAATTGCTCTTCTTTTTACTTGTTTTTCAGAAGTAGATGTTAATTGTGTTATTGCTATAACATTAGTTTCTGGACTCCCACCTTCTATCATTCCACGTTTTTGCAGCAGCAAGCATCTCATATCCTCCTGCTCCGTGAACAGTAAGTATATCTACTTTGAATTGTGCTAAACCTTTTGTAGCTCCATAAACTGTATTTGGAATATCATGTAGTTTTAAATCTAAAAAAAGACTTTATGACCCAAAGATTTTTATTTTTTTCCAATACAACAGGACCATTTTGTAGATACAATTCCATTCCAACTTTTTACAAAGAGTTTTTTTCTTTTCCAAATTTTTTTCTAAGAAATTCATAGTGTCTTCTAGTGTAGGAAAGTCTAATGCTATTATTACATCTTTATTCATAGTTATTCTCCTTTTTCATTTATTTATAAGCACGCCCGCGCAACTCTAGTATATGCTCCACCCCAAGTTCATCAAGTGCAGATTCGAGTTTATCGATAATTTTTTTGGACAAGCATATGGATCAGCAAAGTTTGCTGTCCCAACCGCTACGGCACTAGCACCTGCTGAAATAAAATCAATTACATCCCATTCGTCCATAATACCACCCATTCCTATTATCGGAATATTGACAGCTTGACTTACTTGATAAACCATTCTTATTGCTACTGGTTTTAACCGCTGGTCCTGATAAGCCACCAGTTACATTAGCAATTATAGGTTTACCAGTTTTTCTATCCAATCTAACTCCAACCAGAGTATTAATCATCGTAATCCCATCAGCGCCACCTTCTTCTACAGCTTTTGCCATTGCTACTATATCTGTAACATTCGGTGAAAGTTTGACGTATACTGGCACACTCGAAACTGCTTTTTACTTTTTTTGTGTAAGATTTTTTTGCTGTTTCTGGATCAGTTCCAAATTGAATACCACCATGTTTAACGTTAGGACATGAAATATTTAATTCTAAGGCATAAACATTTGGCGACTTACTAATATGTTCAGCAACATAAACATAGTCAGCTATTTCACTACCTGCAACATTAGCTATTATAGGAACATTGTATTTTTTTCTAATTCTTTTTAATTTAGTTTCCATTATTTCATGAACGCCTGGATTTTTGTAATCCAATTGCATTCAACATTCCACTTGATGTTTCTGCAACGCGTGGTGTTGGATTACCAAAACGTGGTTCTTTTTGTCGCTGCTTTTATCATAATTGCTCCTAATTTGGATAAATCATAAAAAAATTCGCATATTCTAATCCAAAAGCAAAACATCCTGATGCTGGCATTACTGGATTTTTTTAAGATCTAAACCTGGTAACTTTACTCTTAATCTCTCGCTCATATTTCCCCTATAATGCTATTTCTTTCGAGTCATAGACTGGTCCATCATAACAAACTCTCGAGATACTTCCGTCTTGTTTTTTTCACAAACACAAGCATAGCAGGCACCAACACCACAGGCCATTCTCTCTTCTAATGAAATATAGCCTATTTTCTCTTTATCCATGTCAGTTAGTGCTTTTAGCATCGCAAGTGGCCCACAGCTATAATACTTATCATACTTAATTTTTCTTATATTCAATAACATTAGTAACAAAGCCTGATTCACCATAACTTCCATCAGCAGTTGCTACATAAGTTGTTCCTAATTCTGCGAATTTTTTTCTTCATAAAAAAACATCTTTTTTTATTATTAAAACCTAGTATATGAATAGTATTTATACCTGCATTTCTGAACTGCTTTGCAAGTTCATATAAGGGAGGCACGCCAATTCCTCCGCCTACTAAAAGTGCTGTTTGACCTTTTTTTCTAATGAACTTATATCGTATCCTTTTCCCTAAAGGTCCCAGTACATCTACTAAATCTCCAGACTTCAACTCAGAAATCTTTTATTGTTCCTGCCCCATCTGCACGATAAATCATTACAAAGGTATTTTTTTATCTTTATTAATTTCACAAATTGAAATAGGTCTTCTTAGTAAAAACTCGTAACCATTATTTACTTTTATATTAACAAATTGGCCTGGAGTATTCATTTCACAAACTATGTCGCCACGTAATTCTATTCTAAATATTTTTATCAGCAATCTTTTCGTTACTTACTACTGTTGTTAAATAAGTATCCATCTACACTCCTTCTCATGAAAAAGGAGAAGATAACTTTAAATATTGATTTTTATAAAATCAAATCTATCAAGTTAACTTTCTCCCCTTTTCATTAAATTTTTTTATAGCTATTAATCCCACTCTATATTAGCAGCTTCTACTTTTTATAACTTCATATAATTTCTCTTCATTTTCTACTAAGTCCCTTATTATTTCTTTTGAACTTCTCTGCTTTTAATTTCATTTTTCTGGTGAATAATCGTAGTACGCTGTAAACATTCCTGCTTCTGGATCAAAAATCTATTCCCTCTAATATTTCTGGATAATTTTTCACAAGATAATAATTGAAAAAAATGCCTCCCAGTTATAGCCATTCATATAAGCATCTGCACAAAGTTCATTCATTTTTTTCACCAATATTAAATGGTTTATCATGTTCAATATTAAAAAGTGATATTAATTATATTGCCATATTTCAAGATTTTTTTACATAATCCATACTTTTTACTCCTATAGTGGTAAGATATTAAATGAGATTGACTCTAATACTTTTAGCAGCGCATCAGCTGTATCAAGTGATGTTAGACATACAATTTCTTGTTCACTTGCAACACGTCGAATCTTGAATCCATCTTTTGTTACATCTTTATCTTTTGATGTTGTATTAACTACTACATCAACATCTCCATTGTAAATTGCATCTAAAACGCTGTACTTGCTTTGATTAATTTTTTTCCAACAGCAGTTACTCGTAATCCATTTTCTGCTAGGAACTTCGCTGTTCCTTCTGTAGCAAGTAGGTTATAGCCAATATCAGAAAAACGTTTAGCTATATTTAGTGCTTCTTGTTTATCATCATCACTAATTGTAAATAAAATATTTCCTTGATCGCTTATTTTAATACCTGCTGCAAGTAACCCTTTATATAGAGATTTTTCTAAAGTAGAGTCACTTCCCATTACTTCTCCTGTTGATTTCATCTCAGGTCCAAGTGTTGTATCAACATCTTTAAGTTTTTGGAAACTAAATACTGGAACTTTCGTATAAACATTTGTACTTTCTGGTAATAACCCTGTCTCATATCCTTTAGATTTAAGTGTTTCGCCTATAATTGCACCAGCTGCAAGCTTAGCCATCGGTACTCCTGTAATTTTTACTTAAGAATGGTACTGTACGTGAACTACGTGGATTTACTTCAAGAACAAATACTTCACCTTTGCTTATTACATACTGGATATTTAATAATCCAACAATATTCAATCCTTTTGCCAACTTAATAGTATATTCTATAAGCTTTATCCTTTTCATTTTGAGTTAATGTTTGCGGCGGGTAAACCGCTATTGAGTCTCCAGAGTGAACCCCTGCTCGTTCAATATGTTCCATAATACCTGGAATTATAACTGTTTCGCCATCGCTAATTGCATCAACTTCAATTTCACGTCCTACTAAGTAACGGTCAGTTAATACGGGATGTTCTGGGCTTAATTTAACTGCTGTTTTTCATATAACGACGTAATTCTGATTCTTCATAAACAATTTCCATAGCACGCCCACCAAGTACGTAAGAAGGTCTTACTAATACTGGATAGCCGATTTCTTCAGCATTTTTTAACTGCTGTTTCTACATCAAAGGCCGTTTTTCCCTAGTGGTTGTGGGATTTCAAGCTTGTGTAATAATTCTTCGAACTTATCACGATCTTCCGCATTATCAATTTCTTCTAACGCTGTTCCTAATATTTTTTTACACCATGTTTTTCTAATTTTTGCAGCAAGATTAATTGCTGTTTGTCCACCGAATTGAACCACAACTCCAATTGGATTTTCATGGTTAATTATTGCCATTACATCTTCTTCTGTTAATGGTTCAAAGTAAAGTTTATCAGAAATTGTAAAGTCTGTTGATACCGTCTCCGGGTTATTGTTAACGATAATCGCTTCATAACCTGCATCTTTAATCGCCATTACAGCATGCACTGTTGCATAGTCAAACTCTACCCCTTGACCCTATACGAATTGGCCCCAGATCCAAGAACAACAATTTTCTTTTTTTATCACTAACAATAGATTCTTCTTCTTGCTCATAACTTGAATAGAAGTATGGTGTTTCTGATACGAATTCTGCTGCACAGGTATCTACCATTTTGAACACTGGCGTAATATTTTTTTCTTGACGTAGCGTATAGATTTCATCTTCTGTAGTATTCCAACGATGAGCAATTACTTTTGTCAGAAAAAAACCATATTTTTTTAGCATATTCTAATAAATCTGTATTACCTACATTATCTTTCAAATCATGTTCGATATCGATAATATTTTGCATTTTTTTCTAAGAAAAACATGTCTATTTTAGTTATATCATGAATATCTTTTTGTGCTTTGTCCACGACGTAGCGCTTCTCCAATGAAGAATAATCTCTCATCACCTGCTTGTTTTACTTTATCCAAAATTTCTTCTAAAAAGTAAACTCATCGCCATTAGGTAATCCTAAATGATGAACTCCGTATTCAAGAGAACGGATAGCTTTTTAATAAACTTTCTTCATAAGTTCTACCCATCGCCATAACTTCCCCAGTAGCTTTCATCTGAGTTCCAAGTTTTCGATCAGCATTTTCAAACTTATCAAACGGGAAACGTGGGATTTTTACTTACAACATAGTCAAGTGTTGGCTCGAAACATGCATAAGAATTTTTTTGTAACTGGGTTTATAATTTCATCTAATGTTAAACCAACTGCAATTTTTGCTGCGATTTTTAGCAATTGGATATCCTGTAGCTTTTTGAAGCTAGCGCTGATGAACGTGATACCCTTGGATTTACTTCGATAATATAATATTTGAATGATTCCGGATCAAGTGCAAGCTGAACATTACATCCACCTTCAATTTTTAATGCGCGAATAATCTTTAATGACACATCACGCAACATATGATACTCTCTGTCCGTTAATGTTTGAGATGGCGCTACTACAACTGAATCCCCTGTATGAATACCAACTGGATCTATATTTTCCATATTACATACTACAATCGCAGTGTCATTTGAGTCACGCATTACTTCATATTCAATTTCTTTAAATCCAGCTATAGATTTTTCTAATAAACATTGTGTTACTGGCGAATAATGTAATCCACTACTAACAATTTCTTCTAAATCTTTTTCGTTATAGCAGATTCCTCCTCCAGTTCCTCCCATCGTAAACGCTGGACGAACAATTACTGGATAGCCAATCTCAGCGACAAAATCATATGCTTCTTCTACGGTAGTTATAATTGCAGATTCTGGAACTGGTTCATTAAGTTCATTCATAAGATTTCTGAATAATTCACGGTCCTCCGCTTGTTCTATCGAACTAAGTTTAGTTCCTAATAATTCCACTCCATATCTATCTAATACACCACTTTTTGTGAAGTTCTACTGCAAGGTTAAGTCCTACTTGTCCTCCCAATGTCGGTAGCAGCGCATCAGGACGCTCTTTTTTTATAATTTTTACTAACAAACTCCAAAGTTAATGGTTCCATATAAACTTTGTCTGCTATTTCTTTATCTGTCATTATCGTCGCTGGATTAGAGTTCACTAAAATAACTTCGTATCCTTCTTCTCTTAAAGAAAGACATGCTTGTGTCCCAGCATAGTCAAACTCTGCTGCTTGGCCGATTGTAATCGGTCCAGATCCTATTACTAAAATAGTTTTTTTATATCATTACGTTTTGGCATTTTTTTATTCTCCTTAATTTAGCATTGATACTTTAGATTCTTACTATAAAATTTTTATGTTATTTTTTTACTTTCTTTGAATTCTCTCATATTATCGATAAATTGATCGAATAAGTAGTTAGGGTCGTGTGGTCCTGGTGATGCTTCAGGATGGTATTGTACTGAAAATACTGGATATTTTTTTATGACGAACACCTTCACATGTTTTATCATTTACTGAAAGATGTGTAAGCTCTAATTCTGTATCTTTTTAATGAGTCAATATCAACACTATATCCATGGTTTTGTGATGTTATATCAACTTTACCTGTAAGTAAATTTTTAACCGGATGATTAGCTCCACGGTGCCCAAATTTTTAATTTATAAGTTTTTGCACCAGCCGCAAGCGATATAAGTTGATGTCCCATGCAAATTCCAAAAATTGGAATCTTTGGCATAACTTCTTTAAGCATTTCAATAGTTTCTGGAACATCCGTTGGATCTCCAGGACCATTACTAAGCATTATTCCATCTGGATTTAATCTGAAAATTTCTGCAGCAGTTACGTTATGAGGTACTACTACGATATCACAGTTGCGTTCATTTAATTCTCTTAAAAATACCTGATTTCATCCCAAGATCTACTAATACAACTCTATACCCGCTACCTGATGATAAAAATGCTTTAGGTGTTGAAACTTGTTCAATTTGATTTGTTGGTAAATTAATATCTCTTAATTTTTTTCCAATTCTTCTGTTGGATCCATACAAAGATCTGTAATTATCCCTTTAATCGTACCGTGTTCTCTTATTTTTTTCTAGTTAAACTACGTGTGTCGATTCCTGAAATTCCCGGTATATCTAATTCCTTTAAAACCTCATCTAAACTATATTCTGTTCTAAAGTTTGATGGCTTTTTTACAAACTTCACGAACAACTAAACCTTTAATGCTTGGATTAATTGTTTCAAAGTCATCTCTATTTATTCCATAATTTCCGATTAAAGGATACGTAAACGTAACTATTTGACCGTTGTATGATGGATCTGATAATGTTTCTTGGTATCCTGTCATTCCTGTATTAAATACTACCTCTCCTGCCATAGCTTTATTCGCACCAAAACCATAGCCTTTATAAACCGTTCCATCTTCTAATATTAGCTGTCTATCGTAACTGTACATAGCTTTTTCTCACTTTCTTAGTTTTTTTCATATTATTAAATTTTATATCTTATATATCAAATACTTCTGAATCTTTATAAGCTACTTTCCCTTCGCTTAGTGTTAAAACTGGTATTCCGTAAATTTCTTCACCTACATATGGTGTATTACGCCCTTTTGATAAGAATTTTTTCTGGATCAATTTTTAATGATTTTTCTAAATCAATTACTACTAAATCTGCATATCCATTTTTCTTCTAGGCGACCATAAGGTAATCCAAATGTATCTGCTACTTTTTCAGTCATTAATTTCACTAATAAATCTAGTGAGAATACACCAGTTTTTACAAATTTTGTATAAAGTTGACTAAACGCTGTTTCACTACCAACAATACCAAAAGCTGCTTTACGCATTGTTAAATCTTTTTTCATGTGTTGCGTGTGGTGCATGGTCTGTAGCAATAACATCAATTGTACCATCTAATAATCCTGCTATTAAAGCATTTCTATCTTCTCGCGCGCGTAAAGGTGGATTCATTTTCCACATTCCATTATCTTCTGGAATATCCATTTCATCACTTATAAGATGGTGAGGACAAACTTCACATGTGACTTTTACTCCTGCTGCTTTTGCTTCTCTTACAACACGTACTGATTCTTTTGTTGATACGTGGCACACATGATAATGACAATCTGCTGCTTCTGCTAGTAACACATCACGTGCAATTTGAACACTTTCACAAACTGATGGTATACCCGGAAGATCAAGCTCACGACTACGACGACCGCAGTGCATACATCCCCCACGAATGAGTGAATTATCTTCACAGTGTGCAACGATAGCTTTGTTTAACTTCGCAGCAACCATCATTGATTCGTACATCATATTAGCGTCTTGAACACCACGACCATCATCACTAAATGCAAAAAACATAGTCTACTAATTCCTCAAACTCAGCGTAATCCTTTCCTAGTTCACCTTTTTGTTATTGCACCATATGGTATAGCTCGTATAACACTATCTCGTTCGATAATATCAAGTTGAATTTTTTTAGGTTTTTCATAGTTATCTGGCACTGGATCTAAGTTTGGCATTGGCATAGCTGTAGTAAATCCACCACGAGCTGCTGCACGAGATGCATGGTAAATATTTTCTTTATATTCAAATCCTGGTTCTCTCCAGTGAACATGAACATCTATAAAACCAGGAGAAACAAACTTTCCTTCTAAATCTAAAACTTTCTCAACATTTTTCTTGGATATTTTTTTATCAATTTTCACGATTTTTATCATCAATCAAAAATATCCTTACTAACTAGAACCCCATTTTCTAAAAATTTTACCATTTTTAAAAGTAGCATATCTTTTTCTCCTTCTTATAAATTATTATCTTTTTATTATTTTTTTCAATCATTGCTTGGCGCATAAACATACCATTTTTCATCTGTTCAAAGATTACAGATTTAGGTGCTTCAACTAACTCAGTATCAATTTCCATTCCACGATTAACTGGTGCAGGGTGCATTACTATTGCACTTTCTTTCAATTTATTATAGCGTTCTTTTGTTAAGCCATAATTATTATGATATTCCTCTTTTTGAAAGCCCCATTTTTGAATCATGCCTTTCATGTTGAACGCGCAGTAACATACAGACATCTACTTTATCGATAATCTCATCAAAATTAACTACATCTCCTAAAGTTTCATCTTTGAAGATATCCGGACATACAAATTTAACTTTAGCTCCTAATCTTGTCAACATATTATAATTACTTCTTGCGACACGAGAATTCTTAATATCACCAGCAATTATAATATTCAGATTTTCAAAATGTTCCAAACTTTTTCGTACATTGTCATTAGGTCAAGTAGACACTGGCTTGGATGTTCTCCACTTCCATCACCACCGCTTAAAATTGGTATATTTAGGGTTTGATAATTCATTGTAATATGCATCTTGGCTATGACGAATAACCAGCATATTGCAGCCTAACATCTCCAATGTTTTACAAGTATCATAAAGTGTTTCTCCTTTATTAACTGATGATGTTGCTGCATCAAAGTTTATAACATTAAGTCTATGTTTATGCTCTGCAACCTCAAAACTGTGTTTTTGTACGTGTTGAATTTTTCAAAGAATAAATTCGCTACAAAAAGGTCTTCTCTAGCTTCTACCTTAGCTCCATTCTTAAGTTCTAAAGCACGAGTTATAAGTTCGTACACCTCTTCATTTGTTAAGTCTGACATTTTTTTACTATGTTCTTCATAGTGTTCCTCCATTTTTAATAAAAAATACCTTGCGTCCAAAGACAACAAGGCATGATTTCATAATCAACTTAAATTTAAATTCTAGTAATAGATACACTAAAACTTAGTTATATCTAAATACAGCTATACTATTCTAGTATACACTTTAAATTCAATCCCTTGTTAGCCTCTCTGGACTAGCTTAAAAAGACTTATATTTAAATTAATAATATTTCTTCACTTTTTATCAACTTCTTTAAGATAAACTTTAACATTCTCTTTTTTCGAAGTTGGGATATTTTTTTCCAATATGATCTGCACGAATCGGAAGTTCACGATGACCACGATCAACTAATATTGCAAGACGAATAGCTTTAGGACGGCTAACATCCATAATTGCATCAATAGCAGCACGTACAGTTCTTCCAGTGTATAGTACATCATCAACAATAATAACAACTTTTTTTATTCAAATCTAGTTTAAACTTTTGGTGTTGTAATTTCAGGCTCAAAACTTTTGCTTTTTCAAGATCATCACGATAAAACTTAATATCTAAACTTTCAACTGGAATATTAATATTTTCAATCTCACCAATCTTTTTGTTTTAATCTTTTAGCAATATAAATTCCTCTTGTTTGAATTCCTACTAAAAACTATTTCTTCTAATTTATTTTTGTTCAATAATTTCATTAGCAATTCTTGTAATCATTCTTGAAATCATTACTTCATCAAAAAGAACTCTTTTTTTCATACTTCACCTCAAAAAAATAACCTACTCATAAGAGCAGGACAGCATGTTTAAACTAGGTATATTCATTCCAATAAAACTAATCTTTGCTGACCTCTCTGGATCACATTAAAGATATATTATTCAAACTATTATCAGTATATATTATATTAATAGAAATGTCAAATATTTAACTATAGAACTCAGTTTTAAAAAAAATACGAAGACAAAAGACAATAATATACTCAATTTCTAAATAACTTAATAAACGAAAAACATATTAACCTCACTTATTAAGTTTCTAATCAAAATATTTTTCTTCTTCCTAATATTTAATAAAGATATTTTAAGAGGCAAGATAATATTTCTATTATACTTGCCTATATATTTATACTTTGCAATATTCTTCTACCATTTTTCTTTAACACTGGCACTACTTCTTCAAGAAACCAAGGATTTTTATTGTGCCATCGGAAATTCAGCGGTGATGGATGTACTATCGGAAAGTACTTTGGTAGATATTTTTATAGTTTTTTACAGTTTCTGTTAAATTTTTCTTTTTTTATCTTTTAAGTAGTAATCCTGAGCGTACTTTTCCTACTAAAATAATAAGTTTAATATCAGGCATTAACTCCAACACCCTAGGATGCCATTTGTGAGCAAAAATTTTTTTCTTGGAGGCAAATCCCCACTTTTTTCCTTTTCCCAGGGTAATAAAAATCCATAGGAACAACTCCAATCAAGCCAGAATTATAAAAATAATTCATTATCAATTCCCATCCACTCTCTTAATTTTCACTCCACTTTTATCATTAAAAAAATATTCTACTTTCCTGTGCTTTTTATTCCTGGCGCTTGACCTATTATCAATATTTTTAGCTGTTCTAGGTGCAGAAAATAATGGTTCAATCCCTTTATCCGAATATACTTTATTATCAACATCTAACATTATATCTTTTTTTAATTGTTCAAATTCTTTATTCAAAGTTATTCATCCCCTCTATATCATAATTACTTCTAAAGAAAATACATAAAAAAATTCTATTCATACAAGTACAATATACTCTTAACCAAAAAAACTTTTTAAGCACTTTTCTTCTGTAAATTTTTAAGGAAATTGTCATGTGGAATCAATATAATATTGGAAGTACAAAGCTTCTATCAATACATTTCTGTGAAAACAAAGAAAAAAATATAGAATATATTAGATTCCCTAAGACAGCATAAACTCCTTTAGTCAAAAGAATATTATCTTTTATTGCCTTTACCATTTTTTTGTGAAAAATACAGCTTGTATCCATAATATCACACCTAATTAAAAATAGATAATATACCATCAATCCCAATTCGCTAATTCCCAAAATTTAGACTTCCCTTTTTCATATATAGACCGTTATAATTAAATAACTCTATACATAAAAATAATCCAGTCCCTAACACTGACTTCTTTATCTTTTTCATTGGTTTCTCCCTCCCACTAAGCCTAGATATTACTTCCTAATTAACTCTACTACCGCCTCTACAGCCGCTGTTCCAGGGAACATATCTATTGGTTGAATACGTCTAATTTTTGTATTTTTCTAGTGAGTACTTTTTAAATCTCTAGCCAATGTTGATGGGTTACAACTAACATAAACTATTTTCTTCGCATCTACATCTAATAAATTCTTTTGCTAAATGACCTAAACCTGTTCTTGGTGGATCAACTATTGCAACATCAAAATTAATTCCTTTTTTCTTCCAACGAGGTACAATTTTGTTAGCATCACCTGCTATATATGTACAATTCGTTAAGTTATTTAACTTAATGTTATTATTTGCATCTTTTATAGCATCTTCTACTATATCTACACCATATACTTCATGACATTTACGACTCACATATTGGCCAATTGTCCCCACACCGCAAAAAGCATCAAGAACTATATTCGTTTCTCTCAAATCAGCAAATTCTACAACTTTATCATAAAGTTTTTTTGTCGCTCCTGGATTAAGTTGGAAAAATGATTTAGCTGATAATTCATATTTAGTATCACCAATTTTTCAACAATATAATCCGAACCATATAAAGTTATGTTTTTCACTACCCATCACAAGATGATCGTTATCATTCGTTACATTCAGCACTATACTCTTAACTATAGCTTCACGTTTTAATCTCATTAACAACTTTATCTAAATTTTTTTAATTTTATCCGTATTAGCTACAAATGTTAGCTGAACATCTCCATTATAAAAATGAAGTGCGAGTTGAAATATATTTTTACGCCATAAGTCTTTTTTATTTGTAGAAATTTCTACTTTATATTTTCCTAAACATTTTTTTAGCAAGATTAGTAATCTTATTACCATTTTTCATGTAGTGCAACATCCTCATTTATTTCTACAAGATCATTACTTCCTTCTTTATACAAGCCCGCAATTACACGGCCATTACGAACAGCAAGAGGAAACTGATTTTTTTATTACGATAATGTTCTATCAGAGGCGATGCTAAAGTTTTTTTAGAACCAATTTATCTGGTTTTGGTAATTTATAATACTTATCAAAAGCATCTAATAAAAATATTACGTTTATATTCTAGTTGTTTTTCGTAACTAACATGAGCTAACCCATATGCTCCACTTTTCTGCATATTCTTTTTTTACCTCTACTCTATATGGACTCGGCTCTTTTTACTTTAACTAATTTTCCTATAATGTATTTTTGGCGTTTCTTCCATAATTTCACAAACAATTACCTCATCTGGAAGAGCACCTTTTACAAATGTAATTTTTCTTTTTATAATAACCTATTCCTTCACCATTAATACCAATTTTTAATCGTTAAAAAGAACATTTAATTTTTTTACCACTATTTTTTTCTTTTTTTCATTTTTAACCTCTTCATAAAGATAAGCTGAAGAGAAGTAAACTACTCCTACCTCAGCTTATAATTTTTTTATTTTATAGTTTTAATTTCGTTATCTAATTCTTCTACTAAAAGCAATTAATCTGTCAATTTGAGTTAAATCAACCTTTTTCAGGTTCAATATTTTTCTAGTTCACTCGCAAAAATCTTCAAATTTAGTTTTTAATTCTTCTAAAATATTATTAGGCATGATATTCTCCTTTTTTTCTTCTCTATTCCATTATAATATAAATCGGCAAAAAAATTCAACTCATAATACAAAAATTACTAAAAAGTTTTTTTAATATCTCCTTATTTTTCAATGTATCTTTTTATAATTTTTTTGATATATTTTTTTAACAATTATATAATCTTTTTATATTATCTATATAATTATTATCTGGACTTTTTTATGTGTTTTTAAGGTAGTATTTAACTAGGAGTGTTATATTATGAATTATACAAATTTAAATATTTTCAATATAAATTTTTACATATATTTTTAGATTATATAACAACATTATTCAGCGATATTCGTTTAGATGTTGATATCTTGTTAACAATATTTTTTTAATTATAAATACATTATTAGCATTCTCTATAGTTTTTTTAGAATATCAAACTACCCGTTCTTCTTGGGCTTGGATTTTAGTTTTTATTCTTAATACCTTATTTAGGTTTTTATCCTTTTATTTAATGCTAGGAAGGCCTATTTATAGAGAAAAAAATCTTCCCTTTTTCTGATGAAGAAAAAAATTTCGTATCAAGAGAGTTTATTAAAACAAGCTACTCCATACGAAATTTCAAAGGAAGAACAAATTATTTATAAGTATAGAAATTTAATAGAGTTAAATTACGAAACAGATAAAAGCTTTCTTATCTAAAAAAATAAAATCAAAATTATTACAGATGGAAAAGAAAAAAATTTGAATTATTATTCGAAGATATAAAAAAAGCAAAAGATTATATCTATATTCAATACTATATTCTTAAAAAGATGGTATCGGAAAACAATTATTTAATTTACTTGAACAAAAAAACTTAAAGAAGGTGTAAAAGTATACATCTTGTATGATGACATAGGCTCAAGGAAATTAAGTATCTCCTCACTAGGAAAATTAACAAAAAAACAATGCGAAAAATAAAAAGTTTTTTTCAAATCTAAGCTACCACTTATAAATTTTTCGTATGAACTACAGAAATCATAGAAAGATAGTGGTTATTGATGGAGAGATTGCTTATACCGGAGGTTTTAATGTTGGTGATGAATACCTAGGGTTAGATAAAAAAATTTGGTTATTGGCGTGATACGCATCTTCGTATCGAAGGAGAAGCAGTTGTTTCTTTAGAATTTCGTTTTATTGACGATTGGAACTCTCAATCTTCTAAAAAAACTGAACAAATCAAACTAGAGGAAGATCACGCTGCTATCCCTGTTGATAATTACCTTCCAATTCAAATGGTTGCTAGTGGACCTGATAGTAAACTTGAAAAAAATAAAGTATGGTTATTTACATATGATTTCTCGTGCAAAGAAATATATCTATATTCAATCACCATACTTTATCCCCGATGAAAGTGTCATGGATGCTTTAAAGATGGCTATCCTTTCAGGGATTGATGTTAGAATAATGGTACCTAATAAACCTGACCATATGTTTGTATATTGGGCTACTTATTCATTTATTGGAGAACTTGCTTCTCTAGGGGCGAAAACATATATCTACGAAAATGGTTTTTATCCATACAAAAATGATTATTATTGATGATGAAGTTACAAGTTTAGGTAGTGCAAATTTTGACTATAGAAGCTTTTAAATTAAATTTCGAGTTAAATGCCTTTTATGTATGATTACAAAACTACAAAAGCATTTAGAAAAAAATATTTTTAGAAGATGTCAAAAAGTCAACTTTAGTATCTTATTCTAAATATCAGCAACGTAGTTTAATAATTAGAATTAAAGAAGCTTTTTGCACGACTTATTTCGCCTATTCTTTAGTTGTTTTTATAATAAAAAAATATGGTATATTTATACATAGTTACAATTAGGAGGATAATAATTAATGAACAAGTTTAAAAAGCTATTTTTACCTGTAGCACTTAGTGTATCGGTTATAGGATTAGCAGGATGCTCTGGAGGTACAAAAATATATCTCTAGTAAAGCAGGAGATGTAACAGAAAAGGATATCGTAGAAAGCATAGGAGCTAGCCAACTTTCTAAAAACAGCTACTAGTATGATGATTCAAAAAGTTCTTTTTAGATAAATATAAAGGAAAAAAATTGATGAAAAAGCTATTGAAGAGCAACTTCAAAAAGCTCAAACACAATATGGTGGCAAAGAAAAAAATTTGAACAACTTTTTAAAACAACAAGGATTTACTTTAGATAAATATAAAGACGGACTTAAAGTTAAAGCTGCTCAAACTCTTTTTAATAAATGACTATACTGGAACTAACGAAGATAAATTAAAAAGAAAACTACGAAAAAAATAAGCACCAATACCATTTAGCGCACATTCTTATAAGTGTTAAAAGTGACTCTAATCCTAATGGATTAAGTGATGAAGATGCTAAGAAAAAAAGCTGAAGAACTACATAAAAAAATTAAGGATGGAGAAGATTTTGCTACTCTAGCAAAAAGAAAACTCTAATGATACTGCTAATGCTTCTAATGGTGGAGATCTAGGTTGGTCTTCTAAAGAAGATAATTCATTCGTTAAAGAATTTAAAGAAGCTGCATATGCACTTACTAAAGATAAAGTATCTGACGTTGTAAAAAAACTTCATTCGGATACCACATCATTAAAGTATTAGATGAAAAAGACGCTACTTTCGATGAAATGAAAGCAACACTTGCTGAAAAAAAGCAGCAGAAGAAGCTGTTAAAAAAAAGATTCTACTGTAGTAAGTAAAAGCACTTAAAAAAATTATTTGAAGAATACAATGTTAAATCAAGTAATAAAGATGTAGAAGCATATCTAAAAATCTATGTTAGAAGGAACTAAATAGTAATTGCTAAACAAATAACTTATGCTGTTAAATTCAGAATATAATCTGAGCTTAACAGCATAATATTTTTAAAAAAACAAGCCCAAATGATAAAATGAAAAACTGTCATTTGGGCTTATATTTTAATTAACATCGTCTCGTGCACCTAATATTTTTTTATAGCATTTTTTATTCTATCTTTTGTTGGTGGATTGATATCATTTAATTCGTATTCAAGTCCTAATTCTTTATATTTGAATTTAGCCATATCATGATATGGTAAAACTTCAACTCTCTCAACTCCATCAAGTGTATCAATAAACTCACGAAGTTTTTTTGTAAATAATAGTCATCATCCGTCCATTTTGGAACAAGAACATGTCTTATCCACATTTTTGCTCCATTATCGCTTAAAAATCTTGCAAATTGTAGAATATTTTTATTTGTTCTTTTTGTAAGTTTAATGTGTTGCTCATCGTCAATATGTTTTAAATCCATTAAGAATAAATCTGTTAATGAGATTAACTCTAATATCTTTTTCGTTCATAGTAGGAGTATTCACATAGAAACCACCACATGTATCAACACAAGTATTAATATCTAGTGCTTTTAATTGTCTAAATAATTCAAGAACAAAATCTAATTGTAGAAGAGACTCTCCCCCACTTACTGTAACTCCTCCACCTTCGCTAGCTTCAAAGAAATTTCTATACTTAACTATTTCCTTAGTTAATTGACTTACTGTAACGACTTTAGCATCAGGATTATGCATTTTCCAGGTATCAGGATTGTGACAATATTTGCATCTTAACATACACCCTTGAAAGAAAACTACATATCTTATTCCTGGTCCATCTACATTACCAAATGATTCTACAGAGTGAACATTTGCAGTTAGTTCATTTGTATCCTCAACAGGTGCTAAATTAGATAGTTTCATAATTTGCCCCCTCCTTTACTGTTTTCTATATACTTATTATAACGTATTCTATAACTTTGTGTAAATACTTTTACAATATTTTACAATAAAAAAGTGGGGGCTAAGAGCCCCCTCCTTTTTTTGTTTAATTATTATATTACATGAATTGGTGCATTGTACGGCTTAATACGTCACGTTGTTGTTCTGGAGTTAAACTGATTAGACGTACTGCGTATCCTGATACACGAATTGTGAAGTTTGGATAATCTTCTGGAGATTCGATAACTTTAAGTAAAGTTTCTTTGTTAAATACGTTAGTATTTAAGTGGTATCCACCTTGTTTGAAGTATCCATCCATCATTGCTGTTAAGTTTTTGATTTGGTCTTGTTTAGTTTTACCTAATGAGCTTGGTGTGAATGCTGCAGTTAAGCTGATTCCATCACGGCTGTATTCGTATGGTAATTTAGCTACTGAGCTTAAGCAAGCTAATGCTCCACTTTGGTCACGTCCGTTCATTGGGTTAGCACCTGGAGAGAATGGTTCTCCTGCGCGACGTCCATCTGGAGTGTTACCAGTTTTCTTACCGTATACTACGTTTGAAGTAATAGTTAAGATAGAAGTTGTAGTTTCATCTGCACGGTAAGTTTCATGTTTTTTAAGTTTAGTCATGAACACTTTTAGTAACTCAACAGCGATTTCGTCTGCGCGGTCATCGTTGTTACCAAATGTTGGGAATTCACCTTCAATTTTTGTAGTCAACTGCTAATCCAGTTTCATCTTCAATTGGAGTAACTTTAGCATATTTAATAGCTGATAAGCTATCAACTGCTACTGAGAATCCAGCGATACCTGTTGCCATAAATCTTCTTACTTTAGTATCATGTAATGCCATCTCTAAGCTTTCGTAAGAGTATTTATCGTGCATGTAGTGGATTACGTTTAATGTATTGATGTATAGTTTACATAACCATTCCATGAATACATCGAATTTAGCCCATACTTCATCGTAGTTTAATACGCCACGGATTGGCTCAGTTTTTGGTCCAACTTGAACACCTGATAATTCATCGCGTCCACCGTTGATTGTGTATAGTAAAGCTTTAGCTAAGTTAGCACGAGCTCCGAAGAATTGCATATCTTTACCAGTAGTCATACCACTTACACAACAAGCGATAGATTTGTCACAAGTTCCTAAGAAGTCTGCTAATAATTCATCACTTTCGTATTGGATAGCACTGTGGTTGATTGAAGATTCTGAACAGTAATCTTTGAATCCTGTTGGTAATTTAGTAGACCAAAGGATAGTTAAGTTTGGCTCTGGAGAGTTACCCATGTTGTCTAATGTGTGGATGAAACGGAAGTCAGTTTTTGTAACTAATGATCTTTCTGCATCTAACATTTCACCAACGATTAATGTAGCCCAGATTGGGTCTCCTGAGAATAATTGGTTGTAGTCTGGAGTACGAGCGAATTTAACGCAACGTAATTTTAATACTAAGTGGTCAATTAATTCTTGAGCTTCAGACTCAGTAATTGTTCCATCTTGTAAATCTCTTTCGATATAAATATCTAAGAATGTAGCAATGTTACCGATAGACATCGCAGCACCGTTTTGTTGTTTGATAGCTGCTAAGTATCCAAAGTATAACCATTGTACAGCTTCTTTAGCGTTTGTAGCTGGTCCTGAAATGTCGAATCCGTAGATTTTTGCCATTTCTTTTAATTCACCTAAAGCACGGATTTGTTCGCTAACTTCTTCACGATCACGAATAACGTGTTCAGTCATAACTCCGTCAGCTCCGATTTTAGCTAAATCTTCTTTTTTCCAAGCGATAAGTTGATCTACCCCGTATAAAGCTACACGACGGTAGTCACCGATGATACGTCCACGTCCGTATGCATCAGGAAGTCCAGTGATAACACCAGATTTTCTTACTAAACGCATTTCTGGAGTATAAGCGTCGAACACACCTTGGTTGTGAGTTTTACGGTAGTCAGTGAAGATTTTGATAACCTCTTCATCTACTTCATATCCGTATGCTTTACAGCTGTTTACAGCCATGTTAATACCACCAAAAGTCATTAAAGCACGTTTTAATGGTTTGTCAGTTTGTAATCCAACGATTTTTTCACGATCTTTATCGATGTATCCTACTCCATGTGAAAGAATAGTTGAAGGAATACTAGTATCCATATCTAATGTTCCACCAGCTAAACGTTCTTGACGCATTAACTCATTGAATTTTTCTACTAAAACTTTAGTGTTTTCAGTAGGTCCAGCTAAGAACGAAGAATCCCCTCTGTACTCTGTGTAGTTAGATTTGATAAAATCTACTAAATCCACTTCTGTTTGCCATTTTCCACCAACGAATGCTTTTTTTTCTGCAACTGTTGTCATATTTATGTCACTCCTTAAATTTTTTTATAATATAGTGTGAAAAAAATAAATTTATTAATTAAACTATTTGTTACACTTTTTAGTGTACCTTAACACTATTTCTGTTACAACACTATTCTATGTTAAAATGTGTACATTTTGTGAACGTTAGTACTAATACACTTTATATTTATTTAAAAATAAATTAGCCTATATATAGTAAAAATATTAGTTGAAATTATTGCAAATTCTTTTTGCAAGTAAGATGAAAAACTCTTACATAAGCTATTTTTGATTTTTTTAAGTATTTTTTTAATAAATAAATAAAACTGTTATTATACTGTTGTTATTTTTTTATGATATCGTATATAACACATTTATTATATTACATTAAATTTTTTTGGCACTAAAACTATTTGAAACAGGAGATAATTGATAGTAATTGTCAATTATCTCCTGTTTTACTATTTATCTAGTATTTTTTAAAAAAATATTTAATAAATAACCATATCCTTCTTTTTTTCCATATCCTCTTTTTATAAATTTTTAATGCAGCGCTATTTATACAATATCTTAATCCACCTAATTCTTCTGGACCATCTGGAAAAAAACATGCCCCAAAATGAGAATCACCCACTCTACTTCTTACCTCAATTCTTTCCATAAGATGAGAGGTATCCTTGTAGTATTGCGTTACCTCTTTTTCTATTGGCTTGGCAAAGCTCGGCCAGCCACAATTAGATTTAAACTTATCTTTTGACGAGAATAATGGTTCTCCTGTCGTTATATCTACATATATTCCCTCTTCAAAAACTATCCCAGTATTTTTCCTGTATAAGGACTTTCTGTCCCATCTTCCATAGTTACAGAATATTCTATTGGTGATAATAGTTTTCTTAATTCTTCTATATCTTTCTTTTTTTATAATTATCTGCGTTTATTTTTATTATGTTCTATATCCATATTTATCATCCTTACTACTTCTCTAAATATTGTTTTTAAATCTTCTATAATATTGTTCCCATCTTTCAACCCTAAATCATAAACTTTTTGTAGCTTCTCTATGTCCTTTTTCTAGACGCTTGATTGTAATATTTTCACTCGGCCTAATTACAAACAGTTTTTCTTCTTTCTCCAATTCAACTATTTTTATCAACTGTATCATTATATTCTTTGTATCTATTCTCTAGTTTTTTTCTACTAATTTTTGGGTATTTTTTTATAAAACATTTTTGTATTGAATACCCATTGTTTTTTTCTTTTTCTATATGTTATTGGGCGTGTTAAAATAACTATTACCTTGTCAAAATCTTGCTTTTTCAAAAGAAATCAACGGGGATACTATTCGTAATACCACCATCTAAATATTTCTTATCTCCTACTTCTATTATCTCTGAGATAAATGGTAACGCAGAAGTAGCACGTAAAGTTTCCATTTGCTTATAAGCATCTTCTATTTTTTTATAAATTCTGCTTCTCCTGTTTCTATATTAGTCACCGTTGCAAAAAGTTTATAGGTGATTCTTTAAAAGTTTTATTATCAAAAACATCAAGTTGAAATGGCAATTTATAATATGTAAAATCTTTATTTATTAAATTCCCTGTTTTTAACCAACTCTTTACATTCATATAGCGTTTATCATTTATATATTTCAAATTATAACGCAAAGCGCGCCCTCTTTGTTTCGAGACGTAATTAACTCCAAATAATGTTCCTGCTGAAACCCCTACTACATCTGTTACTTCTACATTATTATCTAAAAAGATATCGAGCACCCCAGCGGTAAATAATCCACGCATCGCGCCACCTTCTAAAAACTAAAACCTATTTTTCATAAAAATTTCTCCTTCCTTTATAAATTGTCTTTATTATATCATTTTTTTCATAATTTGTTTTAAATATATTTACTTTAAAAATTCATTTATGATATTATTTTTACACAAATAAACTCAATTATAGTTAATATATGAGGTGAAATATGAATATTCTTCTTATTGGGGGAAATGGCTTTTTAGGTGAATCCTTAATTAAAGAAGCCCTAAAGAATAACATAAACATTAGTTATTTATCTAGACATAAAATAAAAAAACAAAGAATTAAGTCATATTAAGTGGATTCAAGCAGATATCTTTAATATAGAAGAAATTAATATAGAAGAAAAGTTCGATGTCGTTATTCATTTAGTAGGTACTATAAAAAAACAAAAATATATATGATAGATTAAATACACAAAGTATAAAGAAATCTATTGAACTTTGTACCAAGTTCAACATTAGCAAACTAGTTTACATCTCTGCAAATGGTGGATTTAAAGATTACTTCAACAGTAAAAAAAGCAAGCTGAAGAATTCGTTAAGTCCTCATCATTAAATTATCTTATAGTACGTCCTGGGTTAATGTATGGAGCTAGTAGACCGTCATCTTACTTTTAATGTTTTTACCAATAAAAATTTTTTTCAGCACTAAATATTTCATTTTTTTCAAAAATGTCTATCCCTTACCTGTATCAAAAATTTCAGAAAAGATTATTTGTACTCTACTAAATAACCCTAATGTTAACTATTTAAATATAGAAGATTTAAAATAAGTCGCAAACTGGCGACTATCTAAAAGTCATCGGTTTTTATTTATGACATTTGTCATATTCCTATATGACAGAGCTTACTAAATAAATTATTTATTTCTCGATATAATATAAGTAACAACAAAAAGAGGTGTTTAATATGATAAGTAAAAATTATTACTGCAAAAATATAAGTAAAGTCATAAAGGATAAATATATTTTTAAAAAGATATTTCATTCGATATATCAGAAGGCGAGTGTGTAGCTCTTATCGGGCCTAATGGAGCTGGTAAAACTACTCTTATGAATTGCCTTCTTGGTGCTAAGTTTATAACTTCAGGAGATATAAAAGTTAATAATTTGAAACCAACTGATCGAACATTAAAAACTATGTTAATGTTTTTATCGCAAGAAAAATGCTGTTCCAGAAAGATTGAAAGTCAATGAACTAATAAGTTTTTGTTCAAAAGCTTTATACAGATCACTTAACTGATCAAGAAATTGACAACATACTTAGATTTGATGATAAACAAAAAGATACATTAGCTTCAAAATTATCTGGTGGGCAAAGAAGATTACTTTCTTTTTGCACTTACTTTAATAGGGAAGCCAAAAAAATTATTTTTCCTAGATGAACCAACGGCTGGTATGGATACTTCTACTCGTATTCGTTTTTTTGGGAAATAGTTAACAAATTAAAAACAATGGATTAACTATTATTTATTCTTCTCACTACATAGAAGAAGTAGAGCATACCGCAGATAGAATATTGGTTTTACATAAAGGCGAGTTAATTCGTGATACAACTCCTCATGCTATGCGCGCTGAAGAAGTAGAGAAATTCTTTACTTTACCTCTCCAATATCTTGAAGTATTAAAAGATAATGAAAATGTCTATAATTTGGAAGTAAAACATGATAGCTTCAACTTCCTTACAAAAACCAGAAGAAATTTGGACATTATTACAAGCAGCCGGTTGCACATTAAAAGATTTAGAGGTTCAAAACAGAACTCTACTAGATAGCGTTTTTTGCTACAACGAAAGAAAACTAAGGGGTAAAAAAACATGAAAAAAATCTTACTACATTATTAAAAATGGAATTTATATTTACAAAAAGAGCACTTTCGAATTTTACTATGGGATTAGGTTTTCCTGTTATCTTCTTTGTTCTATTCTCTGGAATGCAACAATTTGATAATGCTGAGATACAAGCACGTGTTGTAAAAAGATATGCTAATTTCTATGACTGCATTTAGTAGCATTAGCTTTGCGTTATTTTTCACTACCATTATCAATCCGTGAAGATGAAACAAATAACTATCTACATCTAATAAATAATTCACCGATAAAATTATCTGAGTACTATATTGCACGTTTTTATTCGTATTATTTTTTTACTTTTTATTACAGCTGTAATTGTAGTATTCGTTGTTGGTCACTTCTTACGAGATGTAAATATGAGTGCTCGCGAATGGATTATGGCTGGTGTTTTAATGGTTGTTGGTTGTATAACATTTTTTTAGGAATTGGGGTATTACTAAGTCTGATTAAATCAGTTGAAAAATTAAGCCTTTTTTTGCTAATATCTTATATCTAGGTCTGGCTATGCTTGGAGGATTATGGTGGCCTACTTATCTTTTTCCCTGAATGGCTACAAAATATTTCTAAAAGTAACTCCAACATATCACTTATTAGAATTTGTTAATAAATATTTAAAAGAACAAGTATTTTTCTTTTCACTTCACTTGGCATTTTACTAGCATACGGAATTGGTTTTTACTATTCTTACTTTTAATTATCAAGCGTAAAATCGAAATTAAATAAACTAAAGGTGTGTGATTATTTATTCACACACCTTTGTCTTTATGATATTATTATAATAGAATTTACCAAAAAGGAGTTAGACATGAAAAATATTAGCCATAATATTAAAAGAAAACTCACAGTTTTATATATCCTTAGTTTTTTCGTTTTTTTCCCTTCATATATACTATAACCGGAACCTATCCGTTATATATTTTTATATTTAACAATTATTGCAATAATAGACTACATTGCAATTTTATACACAAAGAATAAATATATAATTTTTACTCAGTGGAGTTATCTAGTATATTATGTAATTTACATGACAATTATCATTCATCCTATGAATATGCTATATACTTTTTTTACTTAAGTAGTTTATTAGTCTGGCGTTTTCCATGATAACTATACTACATACAGAACCATTAGTTTTTTTAGTAACTATAAATTATCTAATGATTTATATGTCACTGACCTCTTACAATATAGCAGATAAAGTTATTATGTTTTTCTTCTATTTTTCTTTGTCTAGCCTCATATTTTTTTCAAAAAAACATAATTATGAAAAAAAGTATATTAACAGAAGAACGTAACAAACGTAATGAACATATTAATATCTTGCTTGCTGAAAATGAACGCAATAGAATTGGTCAAGATCTCCACGATAGTATCGGCCATACCTTTGTTATGCTGAAATTAAAGGCGGAACTAGCAGAGAAATATTTAGAAAAATAATATTGAAGCCGCAAAACAAGAGCTTAGTGAAATCAGCAAAATCAGTAGAGAATCTATGAATAATACTCGTGCAATAATTAATAAACTAAAACAGCGTAGTGTCGATGAAGAACTGCATATAATACAAGATATTATGGATATGAGTAATATACAAATAAATGTTAAAAAAACAATATCTTTAGTAAGCCTACTACTGTACAGGAATGGACTCTTACTATGATATTAAAAAGAACTGGCTAATAATGTTATCAAACATAGTAATGCTACAGAATGTGATATAATTATTAATGAAGATAAAGAACAATATTCTTTACTTTTCTCTGATAATGGTTGTGGTTTTGAAAAAAATAAATGGTGAAGAATTAAAAATCAATAAAAAGAACGTTTAAAAAGCTGTTAATGGTGAAGTAAACATTATTTCTTCTAAAAAGCCCACTACTATAAAAAAATTACAATAATAAAAAAATTGATAAGAGTCGTATTTATGAAATTACTTATCGCTGAAGACCAAAAGCATGTTAAGAGATGCAATGGCTAAGCTCCTTTTGATGGAAGAAAAAAAGTTGATGAAGTCTTCCAAGCTGAAAAACGGTAAAAATTGCAATGGATTTAATATTAAAACATAGTATCGATGTCGCTATCTTGGATATAGAAATGCCAGAAGCCACTGGTTTAGATACATTAGAATTTATAAGAGAAAAATATTGATACAAAAGTTGTTATAGTTACTACGTTTAAAAGAATTGGTTATTTTTGAACGTGCGATTAAAAAGTAATATTGATGCATACGTATTAAAAGACCGTTCGATAGAAGAACTTATGAACACAATTGAAAAATGTTTTTAGCTGGGCATAAAGAATATTCACCAGAACTTATGGAGAATATCTTTATGAATCATAATCCACTATCTAAACAAGAAACTTTGTTACTAAAAAGTTAAACATGGATTATCTAATAAAGAGATAGCAGCAGAATTATTTTTTTATCAGAAGGTACAACAAGAAATTATATCTCTAATATTCTAACTAAACTGAATTGTAAAAATAGGGACTGAAGCTGTTAAAAAAAGCAACTGAGAAAGGATGGATTTAATATGAATAAAAAGGAAACATCACTGATTCTTTCTAGAACTTCTCTAATTATATCACTAGCTTATATGGTACTTTTTATCATATTTTTATATTTTTCGCTAAATAATACAGATGATCATTCTGGTTTAGGTATGCTACTTGCTTTTATGCTACCACACCTTTTCAGCTTTTTTCATTAGCAGTTATTTTTAAATATTATTTGTTCATTTAAAAAAACGCTAATTCTAGAATATTAATGATAGTAACCCTTATATTTTTATATTATATCTGGGGTCCTTGGGGAATTTTTTTCTCCCATTTGTTTATGCTACTGTAGTTATACAAGTAATATTACTTATACTTGCCGTTATACAATATAAAAAATCTAACCTAAAATAACCTAGGTTAGATTTTTATTTATTGTTTACCAAATTATAACTTAGCTCAATTAATTCTTTTTATATATTCTATATCTATATTATTATCTAGGACGACGCTTATCCAATGGTTTTTATTCATATGATATGCCGGAAAAATATTTCTATTATCTGTAATAGCAGAAATTTTTACTAGATATATGTTTTTAAATTAATTATTTTAACCTTCGAATCTACAAGACTATCTTTTTGCAGTTTACTATATTCTACATCTAAAAACAGAGCATACCACTTACCTTTTTGGGGTAACTAATGCTTTTTATATCTGGATTCGTTTTTAAATGGTTTTTACTATAGTACTATTATATTGATCTTTTACATAATGCAATACATCTTCATATATGACACTTTCTAAACAAAGAATTTTTTTCCAATACATCTTTTACTTCTTCTCTAATTGCTGTTACTATTTCTCCACTAGCACTATCAACACTAAATAATGAATATACTTCATTAAAAATCTAAATCATAAACCTCTATTTCAAAATCTGTACTAACTAATCTTATTTCCATTCTAAAAGCATCTTTTAAAAATATTTCTTTTTGAAGACTAGTATATTATCTTCAAATTGGAAACCAAAGTTTATAAGTATGTCGTCAGATAACCTATATTTTTTTCTATATTTATTCTTTTCATAATACTTTTTCTTGCTTCATCTAGAATTTTTCATAACTGCGAGACTATGATTTTTTGCCTTATGTAAAAAAATCAAAATCTTTATTATCAATAACATCAATAAATTTTTTTAAATTCTGAAAACATTCTGTGTATCTTAATATTCTTGTTTCCTTCAATTAAACTATCTTCCGTCAAAAATTCTATAATTTGATACTTCACTAGAAGGTCCATCAACTTTAATTATTCCTTCATCACCTTGAATATTAACATAGCTATTATTAAATGTATCTTTAGCCGCAATACATACAGCCTTAAAATTCTCATACTCTAATATTAATACTCCAGAGTATCCACATCTCGAACTATATTAGGATAATATGCTAAACTTTGAGGCCCACCAAAAATACCAACTACGAAATGTATATTATAAATGTTTAAGTCTCCTAAAACACTGCCGCCCTGTTTCTTATCGAAAACAGGTGCTATTATACCTTCCTTGAAAGCAGCATAGCGTGAAGATAATTGTGAATAATTACACTCAATTAGACGAATATTTCCTATTTTTAGAAATATTATTTTTTTATTTCTTTATAATTTTTCTTGATACTGATTCGTTATCGCTTCTATTAAAATTAAATTTTTACTATCAGCTAAACTAAAACAATTCCTCAGCTTCTTCATAATTTAAAGTAAATGGTTTTTCACAAATAACATTTTTCCTGCTTCTAAACTTTTTCTTGGCTACGCTGTAGTGGAGATTATTTGGGACTGCAACATAAATTGTATCAATAGCAGTATTCGCTAAACATTCTTCAATATTAGTATAAATATTCTTTATTTCGTATTCATCACTTAATCTCTTCAAATTTTTCTAGATTTCGTGCAACTATTGCTTCTAACTTTATTTCAGGTAATTCGTGAGCAAAAAGATAAAAATCTTTTACTATCATTCCTGCTCCAATAATTCCTAAATTCATTATATTCTCCTATAATATATAAATATCGATAAACTAATTATAACTTTTCCCTATTTTTATAAGCAACTAAAAAAACGACCTACTTTCAACGTGTAGATCGTTTTATATTTTTAAAGCTTTTTCTTAGATTTTATAATTCCAACTAATAACGGGATTAAACTTATTAAAATTATTGCAATTACTACTAATGAGAAATTTTTTTCTTAACAAACTCGATATTACCAAATAGATATCCTACTGTAATAAATAAAGTACACCAGCATAAACCTCCGAAGAAATCGATAATTCTAAATTTATTATAATTCATTTTTCCCAGCTCCTACGATAAATGGAACAATTGTACGAATAATCGGGAAAAAAATCTCGCTAAAAAAATATTGATTTTTCCTCCGTGTCTAGCGACAAAAATTCTCAGCATCCTGAATATTTTCATCAGACACAAACTTTTTTAAACCAAGATTTACCTTTCAAATACTCCGAAAAGTTTCTTCCAATAAAATAGTTACAATTATCTCCAATTACTGCGGCGCTTATACATAATAGTAATAACAAGAAAATATTATTTCCTGTTGCAGCCCATAGCGCCCCACTAGCAAATAGAAGCGAGTCTCCTGGTAAAAAAATGGCATAAATACTAAACCAGTTTCTATAAATATTATTAAAAATATTATCCCATACATCCACCATGGACCATGTTGAATCATAAGTTCACCCAGATGTTTTATCTATATGCAATACAAAAATCAATTAAAAATTTAATCGTATCCAAAATTTCCCTCCTGAATTAAATATACACTAGATTATAGCACAGCAAATTATTCCTGTCTAATAATTATCCATATTTAAACTATAATAATTTTATATATTAAATACATTTATTATTCTCGTATAAATTTTTCATTTTCTGCTATGTATTCTTCATTACTATTATGTTTTTCGTAAATGATTTAATACGCCTATTGTAGGTTCACTAACATCCTCTAACTTGCGACGGCTTTTGCCAAAGAATTTTTACTTCATCTTCTGTTAACAATAACTCTTCTTTACGTGTTGAGCTCTTAAGGAAATCAATAGCCGGATAAATTCTTCTAGAAGCTAATTCTGGGGATAGTACTATTTCCATATTTCCAGTACCTTTAAACTCTTCAAAAATTAAATCATCCATACGAGATCCAGTATTTATTAGCGCTGTGGCTATTATTGTTAGGCTTCCTCCACCTTCTACATTACGTGCTGCTCCAAAAATGCTTTTGGTTTATGAAGACTTGATGGATCTACACCTCCACTCAAAACTTTACCACTACTTGGCTCTACTATGTTATAAGCACGAGCAAGACGAGTAATGCTATCCATAAGAATAATAACGTCTTGTCCTAACTCTACACGACGTTTGGCGTGCTCAATAACCAGCTCTGCCATTTTTTATATGGTTTTTCACTAGTTTCGTCAAAGGTTGAACTTACAACATCAGCACCTTTTACAGAACGCTCCATATCAGTAACTTCTTCTGGTCTTTCATCAATAAGTAAAAATTATTAGTTTTTTTATCTGGATAATTTTTTTCTAATTGCGTTTGCTATATCTTTCAATAGTGTTGTTTTTCCCAACCTTAGGTGGCGCAACTATTAATCCACGTTGTCCAAACCCTATAGGAGCTACTAAATCAACAAAACGCGTTGATAACTTTTTCCTTTGTAGTTTCCAAAACTATTTTTTGATTTGGATATATTGGTGTCAAAAGCCTGAAAATGAGAACGACCTTTTGCTACTTCTGCATCCACACCATTGACTAAATCAACTTGAAGAAGTCCAGCATAACGTTCTCCATCACGAGGGTTTTCTTACTTTACCCGTAATTTCATCACCTTTTTTTAGTTCAAAACGACGGATTTGCGATGCTGAAATATAAATATCTGTTTCACCCTTTTTTTATAGTCAACTGTTCTCAAAAAAAGCCAAAGCCATTTTCGGTATGAATGTCATCTAATATCCCAGATGCATAGTAATGTTCTTCACTTTCTGATTGCTTTTCTAAAATTGCTAAAACTAACTCTTTTTTTATTAAGGGTATAATAACGAGGTACTCCCAACTCTTTTGCCAGTGCTGTTAATTCCTTTGTATTATTCCCCTTATACATTTCATCGAATTTTTGATTACTCATTATTTATCCTTTCTTTTTATACTTACACATTATATGAGGGGTAACACTGTTAATGTTTACCCCTAAATACATTTTTATTATCTTCTAGTTAGTACAACTACTGCCGATAAAATAGCTATTGCACCTAATAAATCTAACGCTCCAAATGTTGTTCCTAGTAGTAAAAATGAAAACACAATTGCTGCTATCGGTTCAAAGCATCCGATAATACTCCCCATTACCGCTCCTATTAGTCTTACCCCTTCAAGATACAAACTAAACGAAGCTATAGTTCCTATTAAAATAACTCCACTCATACATAAAAAATCTAAAAAGCTAAAGTTTTCTGGAATATAGAAACTTCCTGTCCCCACATATACGACTATCCCTGCTATTAAGAGTCCCCATGCCATAATGGGCATCACTCCATATTTAGTAGTTAAGCGTATTGAAGAAATATTATAACTTGCTAAACCTACAGCAGAAAAATATTCCCCAAAAATAATCCAAGTGTTGAAATATTTAATTTGCTAAAAATCTAAATGTGTTGCCATTAAAAACAACCCCAAAAAGTGAAGCAAGTACTGCGACAACCTCGCGTGGCATAGGTAATCTTTTATTAACGAAACAATAGTAGACCATTATCATCACTGGACCAGTAAATTGAATTACTGTTGCCATTCCTGCATTAGTATATTTTATTGCTAAAAAATATGTTCCTTGACATATTAATAAACCTAAAAAAAGAAAAAAATTCATAAGGCTTAAAATGTCTTTTTTTGTCACTAAAAACCTTCAACAGCGAATCTTTATTTTTTTAAAAAGTAAAATTAGCACTAATATCAGTCCAGAATAAAATAATCTTGTCGAAATAACCCACTTAGAGTCCAACTTAGAAATATTTAATAAATACTCCCCTAATACGCCAGAAAGCCCCCAACAAGTGGCTCCTAATATTGTTAATAGCGCACCCTTTTGCATTGTACTCAACTTCATACTTCCTCCTAGTGATCAAACAGCTCTAAATTAGATTTTACTGTCTGATTGGATTTTTTTCTACAACTTTATCGTATGTGTCATCCTTCGATAACAAAAATACTTGTAAATAATGTAATCATATTTTTTCTGTGCAACCATCATACTTCCACAAGTATAAAATTTCGCATCCATATTGTTAGTAATATACCCAAATGGAGAATACCAGAATCCGTAGCCTATTCTATTATTCTTTTCAAAAAACTCTCTTGCAACATCCTCTGGATATCCTTTGATAAGTGGAATAGGATACAATAGACTTAACGCTTTAATTGCTTTTTTTGATTGTCTTCAATCTTAGCTTTTAAAACAGAATAGACATCTAATCTTTTTACCCATAAGAACTTTGTCAGCAACAACATCAAAATGAGTCTCAAAAATTCTCTGTAAAACTGTCTCTATAATCTCTTATTATCTCTTCTTCATCAAACAAAAATTGAGAAATTATTATTAAATAAATTCTCTTGTTTAAAAATATAACTGTGCTTTTTAGTTCCATATTTGTATAATCTAATGAAACAAGTGGGTTTGTAGTTATAAATAAACTTTTTTCGATTCAAATGCGATAAAATATCTATTTTTCCTAATAAATATTTTTGTGATTGCCCCTAGTGATGTATTATTTTTCCAATAAAATTAAGTTTTTTTCGTGACAATACTATTCTTTTTAACTCTTCTTTTTCAATCTGAAGAAGAGCGGCTCTTATGTTTTTCTTGCTAAGTTTCAGGATATATATCTCTTACAACAGATATATGTGGTTCATTTTAGTTGTTCTTTATACTCATCTAGTTTTTTCTAAAAATTCTACTCGTTCATGCCATAATTTTTGTAAAATCTTTTTCTTCTCTCATATTAAAGAACAACGTAATATAAACATACTCTTCTTTAAATACCGCTAATATCCCAGGTACAACAAACGTGGTATCACTAAAATCTATCCATTCCTGACTGTTTCTATTGTTTCCATCAGAAATTCCACCATATATTCCAAAAATATTCCTCATCATGTTCGTCAATTTCTAAAAATACTTGTCTGGGCCTTTTAATTCCTCAAATCCAGACAGAATGCTATTATTATCAAAAACTTGTTAAGAAATCATTAGAATCTAAAAACCATGTTGTTTCATACCCTATACCAATTATAGCTGTCTTCGTATCCGGTGTTCTTATAATGAACCTTTCTCCTCTTTTACAAGAAAACAGACCAATAAATTGTGATTCGCTAAAATGTCTTTTCTATTTTGAATTTTACTACTAACTTGTCATCAAGAACTACATCACTAAAATTATAATTTATAATCCTCTGATAATCATTCATAACTACTACCTATCCTCTGCTTTTTCCTCGTTTTTCGCAGCCTCTTCTTGTTCTTTTTTTCTGCACGAAGTTTTTGCTTCCTGCTGTCTTTTGTCTATGTTTTTATTAAACGATTAACTTCCTCTTCTGATTTATAACTTGCTTCTTTATCTGTAAAAAAATAATTAGATTTTTGTGCTCATTTTAGTATAGATAAAATTGTTTTTATTTTTCTGTATCTTCATTTTTCAAAAAGTTCAGCTATATACTTTCTTTTATCTGCACCTAAAACTACAACAAATAAATGTCTAGCCGCCATAAGATTTTTCATATCCTATACTAACTAACTTATTGCCTTTAATTTCCATACCAGAAGCACGTAGTTGGTCTCTTTCTTCATCAGAAAAATTCTACCAAGTGAATATCTTTATTGTCTTCTGTTGCATATCGATAATCTAGTATCCCACCATCTGCACCTAGAAAAACAATTGCAACATCTATAGGATTTTTCTTCTAATACTTCTTTATATTTCTCCAAATCTTCTATACTATTTTTCACTATCTAGACACTCTGGATAATATACATTTTTCATGTCTACATCTAGTTTCTTCAATAATTCAAGACGAGCAAAACGATATAAACCAAAGCTTTCTTCTATGTCTATGTCTGCAAATTCCCTTTGTCCTAACATAATAACATGTTTATAACTATATTTACCCATTTTTATTATCATCAATCATTCTATTAGCAAACTGGGTATTGATTATATGCTCTGGTAAACTTATTACCGCTCCATCCTCTAAATTCTTTTTCAAATTCATCATACATTCTATTTAGAACCGCTGTTTCACTATTACATACTATATATTTCACCATTTCACCTCCGATTAAATCCTCTTCATTTTTAACAACTATTATATCATATTTAGTAAAGAGTAACAATGTTAGCATATTCATTTACCTACAAAATTAATACCCCACTATTAAATTTCCTTGTACTTAATATAAATAGGCACTTATTGTTTAACATATAACTCTTTATTCTACCCCTATTAGTTTTTGACAATGTATAAGAATAAATATAAGTTTTAACATTTTTTTAAATTATAATAATCCTCAACTGCATCTTTATATATTTTCAACTGTTCTTTATGTCGTTCTATTAAGATTTTTCTCAGCATCTTTTTCCTACAACATTATCAGTTTTATAGTCTACAATAAAGGCATTATTTTTCATCTTCTCAACTAATAAATCCACTATCCCTTGTAGGATAACTTCAGATTCACTCATACTATCGTTATACAACTCACTTGCTTTTTGCATAGTCGTAAATGTTACTTCTGCTTGACAATTTTGAGCAACTTTTATTTTTATCCATAAAGTCATTAGTTATAAAGTTAGAAATTCTCTCATTATCAATATCGTTATCTATAAGATTATAATCATCTTCTGTCAAGATTCTTTTTTTCCTTAATGTCGGTTAATAGATTTCCTGTTTTTTTATTAGACTGTCTAAATAACTATTAACATCTTCAATTTTTGATATTATTACGAATATCATTAATAATTCTTTCAAAAAGCTTATGAATTACATTTCCCTTTTAAAAATAGCTTTATTTGCTGATGTCTTATTTAAAGTAGATAATTTTAGATAATTTTTTTCTTTTGTTTTTAGAATCATGGCTTTCATAATTATTATTTATTTTTTTCAATGAACTATAAGATGTCTTAGCTGGGAAAAATCTTATTTTTGAACTTCAATAGATTTTTTTACTATTATCTAACTCTTGATGTTTTTTCTTTAAACTTCTTATAAAAATCTCCCAAATCAAATTCTGTATCAACATACTTTTTGTTCATCTTTTTCTTCTGTGAGAGAATACTCTGTAATGTTAGCTTCTCTTTCATTTTCAAAAAGGAATTCTCCATAATTACTTAAAACATTATTTAATATTTTTTTCAAAATTATCCTCTTCCAATAATGCTTGATATATACTTTTTATCCGCAGCTTTTTCATTTTGAAGTTCTATACCATTCGGACTAACTAAATAAAGCATCTTTTTCTGCACGTGTTAAGGCTACATATAAATTACGAACTTCTTCTTCTCTTTCTCGCAATTTTATTAAAATACTATTAAGTTTATATAAACTCTCAAAAATAATCCCTATCCTGAAGTAAAAATATTGTACTTTTTGAATAAAGTTATCAATATTAATGCTAAAAGCCAAAAATTCTCAGTAAATAATACTTTCCTACTGTAACCTTTTTTATTAAAAAGAAGTATCAAGATCAGCAACAAAAAAACTTCTTTATATTCTAACCCTTTAGAAATATGAATCGTAGATAATGTTACACTATTATTTGGTGTTCTTTTCTTTGTTTCAAAAAAACTTCATCATCTTTTTATATTTTTTTCAAATATTGTACAAAACCACTTAACTTATTGTCTGTATTTTCATACTCTTGCACAAGATCTATAAAAATTCTCATAATAATCTACTTCATCATCATTAATATCGATTGTTACTAAATAGTTTACAAAATCAATATCTGATACAATTCTTTCTAAAATATCCGATAACGAATTGTTTAAACTAAAATCCAGCCACTTATTCAACAAATTTACCGTATTTTTTTGCTTTTTAACAGAATTGCTTAGTGTTAGTTTTTTTCAAATAATATTTTACCATTATTTAACGATAGATTTAATAATTCGTCGTTGCTGTAATCAAAAATCTCACTATGCAACAAAGCAATTAGACTTGCATCACGCGTTGTATTATCTAAAAATCTAAAACAAATTATACAATATATTAAAACAATTTGATGTCGTAAACCCTACTTTTTTCTTTTAAAAAAATAATGGTATATTATATTTAGAAAAAAATTTGTTTATATGTCGTCATTTTTTTGTACTATTACGAACTAGGATGGCATAATCACTATAGTTTTTTTCCCGTTTTTTTACTCCATTTAATATCTCATAAGCTATATTTTCTATTGATTGCACTCTATACTCTTTTTTTATCAACTAACTTTTTCTTTTTGTAAAATAATTTATTTTTACCATTTATCAGTTGTGTTGGTATTACATTTACTTGCTTTTTCTTTAACACTTGGATAATAAAGTGCACTTTGTTCATCATAACTTACGCCAGCATTTTTTTGCCTCCCATTAGACGATTAAATACATAGTTGCTACTTTTTAAAAATATTTTCATCGCTTCGAAATTTTTCTTTTAACACTACACAAACACCTTCCGATTCATCAGAAATAGCGTAGTCTATATTAGCATCATAATTTTTTATATCCAGTTGTTTATAACTATTATATTTTTTTCTTCAAAAAGGTCTGGATTAGATCCCTAAAACCATAGATAGCTTGCTTCACATCCCCTACTCTAAAGAATTTGATGTTTTCTCCTTTTTATTAAGTTAAGGATATATTCTTGAAGATTATTATTATCTTGATATTCGTCAACATAAATTTCTAAAAATGATTTCGATAATACTCTGCCGCTTCGCTAAGCACTATTTTTCCCATTTTTCTATTTTTAGTTAATGCCTTTATTGCAAGATGGTTCAAAATCTGAAAAAAATCTAAAAAGTTAAGTTCTCTTTTTCTTTTTAAAAACTCATTGTGTAATTCTAATAGAGTTGTTTGATAGGCTGTTGAAAAAAAGTATCTAATTTTTTTAGCTGTTTGGAACATGTTGTAGTAATTATTCAAATCATTAAATATATTATTTAATAATGTTGCATCATATATATTATCATTTTTTTATTTAATTCATTATCCAAAGAATTAATAATATTGTCTAAACATCGCTCTTGTCTCAAGTATACTTGTAGAAATATTTACGTCATTTTTCTACAAAGTATTTTTCTAATTTTTTTCTTTTTTTATCATCATCAAGTAGGCTTTTTTGCTAAGATATCTTTCTACAATGTTTCCATTGTCTTTTTTTAACAAGAAAAATTTTTTTACATGAATTGCAAACTTTCTTGCAGTATTTAAAAGATTCTTTTGTCGTTAGTTCTACTAATTCACTAAAGTCATCAATTACAATCTCGTTATTAAGTAGAAAATCATGCAACAGAAGATTGTTATTTTTCAAGAAATTATCTTGTAAATATTGTTCAAAAATTCGGTATAGTTAGCAATTTATAATATGTATCGATTAGTGAATCTATAATATTTTTTTCTTGTCACCAAAAATGGTAAATAACTCATCAGTGATAATCTTATTTTTCTCGTGCAAAGCGTTCTAAAACTTCATTAGCTGAATTAATAAGCATATTTTTTTGCTATTAGGAAAAATGTTAAAATTAGGAGATAAATATTTCTTCGATCCTGCAATTTCTTCTTCTACTAAATAATAAAAACTTTCTTAAAATATTTAAACAAAAAAACTATCAATAGTACTAACATACGCATCATTCATGAGCATACTTTTGTTTTTCGAAGAAATAACCTATCTTCTTCCAAAACCAGAAGCTAATAAACGCTCAGTAATTTTGTTTTCAACGCGCACAAGCATATTTTTTTAGCTGCCGCCGTTGTAAATGTAAGCACTAATAGTTTGTCAATATCCCATCTATCTAAAAGCTACTTTTGCGAGCTATTCTTTCTGATAAAACCTCTGTCTTACCACTTCCCTGCCGCTGCCGCAACTAACACATCTGCTCCTGTTAACGCTATAGCTTGCCACTGTGCAAGTGTTGGAGGATATTTCTTCTTTTTGTGAAACCATCCATTTTTCTCAATCTTAATCATAAGTTATAGTCCTCTTAATTAAATTACTCACCTTTTTATTTTAACATAATTTAAGCTATATGTTATAATATTTTTATCAGTTTATTAGACTATATAGTAAAAGGTGAGAAAATGAATTATAAACTTCTTGCACTTGTTCCTATAATAGCTGCAGGTGCTCTAATAAAAAAATAATAAACAATTAAAAAGTAACAAACTATAATCTAGAATTTAAAAAAATTTACCAGAAGAATTTCATAATTTCAAAATAGCACAAGTTAGTGATATTCATTGTGATAAAGTTGGCATAAGTGACTTATTCTTTTTGGAAAAAAACTATGTAAATTTTTTCTCCGGATATTATTGTTATTACTGGTGATATTTTTAGACAGCTATAGAAATGATATGGATATTGTCTATAATATCCTAAGCCAATTATCGACTGTTGCTCCATGTTATTTTTGTTACAGGTAATCACGAACTACGCCTACCAAAAAGAATTTGAAGAACTAAAAAAATATGTTTGAAAGACTAAATATCTCTTATCTTCATAACGAAGTTAGAAGTATCTACAAAACAAATGATAAAATAAATCTTATTGGAATTGAAGATTATAATTATTTTTAAAGCAAAAGATGAACTTAATCATCGTGAAAAATTTCCAAGATATTCTTAGTAAATTATCTGATAAAAATGAATTCAACATTTTACTATCACATAGACCGGAAAAATTTGACTTCTATGTTAAAGAGAAATATAACTTAGTCTTTTCTGGACATGCACATGGTGGTCAATGGCAGATTCCTTTTATTGGTGGAGTTTTTTTCTCCAAGTCAAGGCTTCTTCCCTAAATACATACATGGTGTGTATGAAAAAGAAAAACACAAAACTTGTCGTTTCTCAAGGTCTTGGAAATAGTTCTTTTCCAATTAGAATAAACAATCAAATAGAGTTAGTTTTAGTTACATTAAAAAGAAGCGATTTAATATAATCGCTTCTTTTTAATTACGTTCTAATTACTTAGAAAAAAATATAACTTTTTCAAATTTTTTTCGATTTTTCACTTCAAAAATCATTTAGTGCAAGCTCAATTGCCTCTGGTTTGGACATATCTACTCCTGCATTTCTTAAAACATTAATCGGATAGTCTGAGTTTCCTTTTTGATAAAAACTCATCAATATAGATTTTTGCGTTTTTTTGCTATCCGCTAAAATCAAACGTGATAATGCTTGTGCTGCTGAATATCCTGTTGCATATTGGTATACATAGTAATTATAGTAGAAATGAGGAACTCTTGCCCATTCATACTTAATTTCTTCATCATATTCAAAAAGCATCACCATAATATTTTTTTACTAAATTAAAGTATTCTGTATTTAAAAAAATTCTGCGGTAATTGCTCCACCGTTTTTGGACATGCTGATTCATCAAGTGCTCAAACTCAGCAAATTGTGTTTGTCGATAAACGGTTCCGACAAAACCATGTAGTGCCTCATTAAGTACTCTTAACATTCCCTCTTTATTACCTTCTTTTTCAAATTTGTTATAAAGATACTCTGTTAATAATGCTTCATTACATGTAGATGCAACTTCTGCAACAAAGATAGAATAACTTCCATAAACTGCAGGTTGATTTTTGCGTGTATAATAAGAATGCATTGAGTGTCCAAGTTCGTGAATTAACGTATAAACATCATTTAATGTACCATCAAAATTCAATAAAATAAATGGCTTAGTTGTATATGCACCTGTTGAGTATGCACCAGAACGTTTTCCTTTATTTGGATAAATATCAATCCAACGTTCTGTAAATGCTTTTCTCATACTATTGACATAATCTTCACCCATAGGTTTAACAGCTTCTAAAACTATGTCTCGAGCTTCTTCAAATGTAAACTTAATCGGTTCCCCTTGAACAACAGATACAGCTCTATCATAAAGTCTTAACTCATCAAGACCTTTTTATTTTTTTATGAAGTTTATAATATTTATGAAGAACTGGTATTTTTATTAACTGTTTCTACTAGATTATCATATACTTCCTCAGGGATTAAATTTGATGATAAAGCATGATTTCTTGTTGAGGGATACTTATGAGTGTCAGCATAGAATTTTTTTAGCTTTTAGATTTCCTGCTAATGTAGACGCTAATGTATTGATATGTCTTTCAAAATAGCTATATAAAGAGAAAAATGTATTTTTTTCTAAGCACCCCTATCTGGATTTTTCCATATATGTTCCATATGTTCCGTGTGTTAATGTATGTTTATTTCCATCTTTATCCTCTACATCTTCAAACACTACATCTGTATTATTTAACGCTCCAAAAGTTTCATCACTAGCATGTAGTGCATCACCTGCCATTGCAATTATTCTTTCTTGTTCTGGATCTAATGTATGCGGACGTTTTTTTATTGATTTTTTTCTAGGAAAAACCTATATTCTCTAAGTTCTTCTAATTCTTTTAAATAACCGTTAATTAGGCTTTCATCAACAGCTAATAATTCTGGTGTGAAAAATGACCATTCTGCAACATAATTAGAATATAATCCATAAGTTTTTAGAATATAATTCTTTAAACTCAGCGTCCGTACTATCTTGATCATTTTTTACAATGAGCATAGATAAATAGCTGTTCTAATTTTTTTGTTCCCATTTTTTTCTGATGTTTTTAACACATCTAGTAATGCTCTAGCACCTTCTTTAACTTTTTCCTTGATAACTTTTTAATTTCTGGAAGGAACTCTTCTACTTCTTTAAATTCTCTCCAAAAATCTTCTTTAGTTGCATATATAGATTCTAAATCCCAAGTATTTTTCTACTTTTTGATCTTTTTCTTAGTAATTCTGCCATATTAATCTCCTTTTTCCTATAACTTTAAAATTTTTAAAAATGTATTTCACTTCTTTTCTATTATAACATAGCTTAATTATGCTAATCATAAAATTTTTAAGATATTTGCTGGCTCTTTATATTAAATAAAAATACTTTATTTTCTTATAACCAAATGGTCATAATTTTTCATGCCCAATAAATATTTCACATTCTTTTTTAAAACCATAACTTTCGTAGAGTCTTCTCGCTCCATGATTACTCTGAGCAACATTTAAACTTTTTAAAGGATGCTCTTCTATCGTAAATTTAGACAATAATTTATTACCTATTCCTTGTCCTCGATTTTTCTTCAAAAAAACGTAAAGTGTATCTAGATAGTGTTCCCCAGGCAACATTTCATCATAATCAAAGATTACAGTATCATTTTTTTAAGTTTAAACATAGTAACTACTTTATCAAACCAAAAACTACGCATTTCCTCTAATTTTTCATAATTATATCCAAAAGAAAAACCTAAAATTTCACCGTCTTCTTCATATACCGTACAGTATTTATAACTAAATCTATCTTCTGTTGATTCGAAAATATATGTTAAAAATTTCATAAAATTTTTTTCTTGTGATACTTCTTTTTAATATATCAAGCTCTAGCGATTCAACAAACTCCCCTAATCCATCTAAAACTCTTTTTATCATCCCTTGTTGCTTTTTCTTAACATTACTACCTCCATAAATAGAAAAAGATATGTTTAAGAACATATCTTTTATTATTCATTAAACATACCTTTTATCTTATACTTTTATATTACTAATTTCAAGTGATGTACCATGTATAATACGTTTTTTATACGAAATGCTAGCTGGTGAATTATCATCCCAAACACTCTCAAACCATTCTAAAAATTTCTCAATAGAAAAGTCTATTTTCACTAACTCTACATAAATATTATCTATTTTTTTCTGAAACAATCGCATCTTCTGATGGTGTTTTGGCAATCCTTGTTATTAATCCATAAGTAGAATCTTTTACATTGGCCATACCTGCCGCTCCGTTATTCACAACAATATGTTTATCATTATTGTATAATGCTGGCAAGCAAGTATGCGTTGTTGCGAGTATATCTACTTTATTATCATCTAACCAAGTATTCAATTCATCTTGGCGCTCTTTTTTCTGCAAAGAACTATGTGAACACTGCCAGCCCGACATACTTGTTATTTTTTTAATATATCTACCTAAAAATTTCTCTATCTTACTCAACTTCTCCAACATTAGCATATCTTGCAAATGAAGGTTCATAGTTTCTTACTTTATAACCTAGCTCTTCTAAAATCACTGCAACATAAGAAGCACGTACTCCCGTAGTACAGTACGTAATTTGAAGTTTATTTTTATCAAGCCCTTTGCTTACAAAAATATTCTTTTAACGCTTCTCTTGATTTTTATAAATCCATCTTCATCTACTAATGAATTAAACGGAATAGAAATAGCACCTGGAATATGTCCTGCTTTATTTTTCACCATAGATAACTCGGCCGTTATATTCTGCTTCTAATCTAGTATCAATAATCTGAACATCAGCACTATTTACTAAAGATAATAACTCATCGGTAAAAATCGCTTTTTTATTATCTTGAGCTTCCTCACGAACTACGCTTGAAACATTTATTCTATCATTTTTCTGGCTTGTAGTTTTTTTATTAAGTCCTAGTTGTTCTACTTTTATCAAATCCACCATCAATAATTTTTTTACATTATCAAATCCTGCATAGCTAAAAAGTATACACAACACGAGCTTCATCACCAAATCCTTGATTTGGCATAGTAAAACCATAAACAAGTACCTCTGTGTCTTCTTTTATACCTAGAATATTAAAAATTTCTCGGTAATTATCTTTTGATAGAAGTTTTTCCAAGTTCCTCTCCTCCAAACTCGCCTAATAGACTTATATCAGTCCAATCAACCACAGTAGCTTTATCATACATCAAAGAACCTTCTTCTAGCATACCACCACGTGCATCAATTACAACGACATTGTCATTATCACGAGTTTTTTAATAAATAATCAGCATCAACTAATTTTTAAAAATCAAAAATTTGTCATAGCAAATCTCACTTTCTTTTAAATATATGAATTATTATACCATAGAAAATGGAAAAACATATTTTTTTATTATTAAATAGCATTAATTCAAGATTTTTATTAAGTAATTTTTTTATTTTTTTGTATAGGCAATTTTTAAAAGCATATTAATCATGCTATATTTTTACTTGAAAAAAATTTCAAATTAATATCTTTTATAAATCGTAATTATTTCTATTTACAAACCTCTAATATTATGTTAGAATAAATCGTAATCATTTTTGAAAAAGAGAAATTAAGGAGAACTTTTTATATGAATAAAAATAGAAAAACTGCACTTATAATTCCCTGCAGTATTCTTGCACTTGCTGGAATTGGCTACGCTAGTTATGAATTTGGAAAAAAATACTGATTCTACTTCTTCTAGTCTAATTCAAAGTAAACAATCTAAACACATCGCTTACGCTGATAAGGTAAGTGATATAGTTGTTACAGAAATTACAGAAGATGGTTATGTAACTCTACATGGTGATCATAGCCATTATGAAAAAGGTCTTGTTCCGTATAACGCTAAATTTTTTTAGACAAACTTGTTTATAATGATAAAAACTATAAATTAAAAGACGAAGATATCCAATACGAAGTAGCTCAAGGTTATATTATAAAAGTCAACGGAAAATATTATTACTACCCTAAAAGAAGGTGTTAAGCAAAGTAATATCGTGGACGAAGAAACTGCTAAAACTATTTCAGCTTCTTCTCATAGTCATCATCATGAGAAAACTTCAACTCATGAGGATAATTATCAATTCAATCCAAAAAGACATTGTTAAAGAAACTGCTGACGGTTATGTGGTTCGTCACGGAGATCATTATCACTTTATTAAAAAAATCTGATTTAAGTGCTGCTCAATTAAATTCTATAAAACAAGCAGGTATAAATAATGAAACACCTAGCAATACAGCTGGTATAACTCACGCCACTAGCGATGGTTATATTTTTAAAGGAGAAAGTGATATTATAGGTCATAATAGTTTTTGGTTTTTATTGTTAAACATGGTAGCCATAATCATATTATTTCGTTTGATAGTCTACGCGGTACTAAGTGGGAGTATTTAATAAATAAATATACTTCATCTAATAATAATAGTAACTCACACAGCAATACTACATCTCCTGAAAAAAATCAACTAAAATAACTAAAGACGTTCAAGATAAAATAGACTATCTATCAAAAATATTAAATATTGATAAATCTAAAATTAAAAATAATTGAAACAACTAAAGGGCTAGCTCTTACTTTACCCACATGGAGATCATACTCATACTGTCTTTTTAGATAAAATTCATATTGGTGATGATTCTAATCTTTTTAAATGATGAAATAGAAAAACAAATTGAGTATATTGCCGATGTCTATGGAGTTCCAAAAAAAGCAATAAAAAGTTACAAAAGACTTCTTTATTTTTTTAACGAACCCACTCAAGAATATGATCCAACTCATATACACCCTTATTTAATTCCAAGAAGTAAATTCAGAATTCCAGAAGTAACTGGCGATAAAGAATTAGATTTTTGAACAAGAGTTACTAGCGTTATCAGAGCGTACTGGTATTGCCCCTGATAAAATTCAAATAGACGGAGATAAATTCGTTATTCCCCATGGTTCTCATAATCACTATGTGAAAATAAAAATCTGGTGGAGCTGAAGCTTATTTAAAAAAATAAAATTCCTAATATCATAGGAACATATATTAAAGGGGAATTTGATAAAAATACAGTTATTAATAGAATTAATTCTTTAATCGCTGATAATAATCAGCTTAATAAAGATAGAAAGCATGCTAACCGTATTAATCGTGCCTTAAATCAATTAAAAGATAGCATTGAAGAACTACCTACTAACTCGACTGCTGGTTATTTGGCTATGTTAGACAGCTTTGATAAAAAAATATATTCATGTAAATACTTCTACTACTGATAAAAAGATGAGAAATTTATTAAACAATATAATACATTACTTAATCGAGTGAAAAATGCAAATATTGAACACTTAGGATATGACAAAAGAAAGTTTAATTGAAGAATTGAATGCAGCATCAGCAGAACATAATACTGATGCATTCACAAAGATAGAACATATGCTAAATGAATTAGAAAAATTTGACCTGCAAACTGGCCCTACAATCTTAAGTTATACTAAGTACTTCTTAGAAAATATAAATAGCAATAAAATTGATAATGAACTTAGAGAAGAACTTGCATATTTAATAGAATATTCTTATCTAAGTGAAGCAAAAAAATCATTGAATCTCGTACCAATGAACTCATTGCAAGACTTATAAATGCTAAAAACAAACTTTATTATCAACTTCAACACAATAATGTTCAAGAAGTTAAATACGGAGAAAACTATGCAAAAATTAAGTAGAAAATATAATAACGATGATGAAATGTCTATTCTAGATTCTGCAAAAAGCTTTTATAAAAGAATTAGAGGACTTCTTGCCTACTTTAGAATTTTCAAAAAAATTAACAACTCAAACGAACTAACAACAAAAAAATTAAAAAAATAAAAAAATTCAGAAAATGGTATTATAAAAAAATAATAGTGAAACTTCTAAAGAAACAATAAACAATAATACTAATATAGATAAAAGTGACACTATATCTTCAGATAAAAATTTGAAGAAAAAGAAGCCCATTCAGAAGAAAGTTTAACGGATGAGCATAGAGATGATGAGCATAACTTTAGTTTTAATGCTAATGATGTACTAGAAGAAACTACTGATGGTTTTTGTCGTTAATCACGGAGACCATAAGCATTATGTTTATAAGAAAAAAATCTTACAGCTCTTCAAATCAAACAGGCCCAAGAATTTTTTTGAAAAAGTAAGTAATATAGGTTAAACAGCTTGACAAAAATACTTAAAGATAAAGTACAATTGATTTAAATAAATATAAAATTTGATTATAGACATGTTTTTAATCTAAGAATTTTTTTAGAGAAGGTGTGGTTGGTGAAAAATACTTAAAAATTCATTTTTAAAAATTCTACTATAACTTATATCAAATTATTTTTTTAAAGAATCCTATGGATTGAATTTGGGTGGAACCACGATAATTTAGTCGTCCCTTACGTTTAAGTTAAACGTAAGGGACTTTTATTTTAGCCACTCTTTCTATAAAAACATTATAAATAAAGGAGAAATATATATGTTAAATATTAAATTATTTAGAGCAAACCCTGAAATGGTAAAAGAAAAAAATTAGCAGCAAGAAATCTTGATACTGATGTTGTTGATCTACTAATCGATCTTGATAAAAAAACGTCGTAGTCTTCTTGTTGAGGTAGAAGACTTAAAAAGCTCTTCGCAACAAACGTAGTGAAGAAATTGCGGTATTAAAGCGTAAGCGTGAAGATGCTACTGATGTTATCAACGATATGAAAAAAAGTATCTGATGAAATAACAACACGTGATATCGAAGTTAAACAAATTTCTGAAGAAATTAACGAAAAAAATCATTCGTATTCCCAACTTAATATCTGATGAAACTCCTTTTGGAGAAACAGAAGATGAAAAACATTGAAGTTCGTCGTATAGGAAAAGTTCGTGAGTTTGATTTTGAAACCAAAAAGCTCACTGGGATTTAGTAGAAGAATTAGATATTGCAGATTTTGAACGTGCTGCTAAAATATCAGGAAGTAGATTTGTATTCTATAAAAAGCTGGAGCTTTATTAGAACGTGCTTTAATTAACTTTATGATAGATACTCACGTTATTGAGCATGGTTATGAAGAATACATGGTTCCTCAACTTGTTAATAAAACAGCACTATTTGGAACAGGTCAATTTCCTAAGTTTGTAGAGGATGTTTATACTGTAGAATCAGAAGGGTTAACACTTATTCCTACTGCTGAAGTACCGTTAACAAACTACTACAACAACGAAATTTTAAGTGAAGACATGCTTCCAAAAGGAGTAACTGCATTTAGTATCTGCTTTAGATCTGAGGCAGGAAGTGCTGGACGTGATACTCGTGGATTGATTCGTCTTCACCAATTTAACAAAGTAGAAATGGTTCGTTTTGCTAAACCAGAAAACTCATATGAACAACTAGAAATTATGACAGAACACGCTGAAAATATTCTGAAAAAATTAAATCTTCCATATCGTGTTATTACATTGTGTTCAGGTGATACTGGATTCTCAAGTGCAAAAACTTATGATATTGAAGTTTGGTTACCAAGTTACGATGCATATAAAGAAATTAGTTCTTGTTCTAACTGTACTGATTTCCAAGCTCGCCGTGCTAATATGCGCTTCAAACGTGAAGATACAGGAAAAGTTGAATTTATTCACACACTAAATGGTTCTGGTCTTGCTGTTGGACGTTGTTTAGCAGCTATAATAGAAAACTATCAAAAATGAAGATGGCTCTATTACTATACCAGAAGTGCTTCGTCCATATATGCGTGGTCTTGAAAAATTGAAAGAGACTAATCAAATATAAAAAAATAAGAGTTTGATATTAACTATCAAACTCTTATTTTTTTATTATCTTGCTAAAAATGATAAAAAAATCCACTAATTATGGCTACATTAAAGAAATCAATAAACAATGCACCTACTATCGGCATAACGAAAAATGCAATATGAGAATATTTATATTTATCTGTTACACTTTTCATATTCGCAATACCATTTGGTGTCGCACCTAATCCAAATCCTACATGTCCAGCTGAAAGCACAGCCGAGTCATAATTACTTCCCATTACTCTAAATGTTATAAAATAAATAAACACATAAGCAAGTAACGCCTGAGCTAATAATAACAATGTCAATTGACCTGCAAGACTAGCTAACTCCCAAAGGCGTAAACTTATCATTGCCATTCCTAAAAACAAATTTAAAGAGACGCTTTCAAGGACATGAATTTCTTCATAATGAAGGTCAACTTTAGTAGTTGCATCCGAAATATTTCTAAATACAGCCGCTATAAGCATTGGTCCTATATAACTTGGAAACTTTAGGAACTGATTTATATAAATAGATAGGTAACTTCCTATAAACATCGCTAGTAAAAATTATAAAAAAATGCTTTTTGCAAAATTTTTCTCCATCTAGTTTTTAATACTATTATTAAATAAAAAAATTCATCATTTTTATGTTTTTTCCTCTATTACTTCAGCTTTTACTTCTAGATTTTTTTCCTTCTAATTAATCTATTCGCAAGCGGACCTCCTAAACTTGATCCTGCTATAAGTCCAAAAGTTGCTGCTGCTATTGCTACACTTTTTGCTCCTGAATACCCCATCTCTTCTACAATAGGTGCCATAGCTGCCGCCGTTCCATGTCCTCCTGTCATAGCTGTTGAACCCGTAAGTAATGCTATAAGTGGATTAATTCCAGTAGCATACCCTATACTAACCGCTACTATATTTTTGTAGTACTACTAACATAATTGCAGATAATAAGAATAAAACTACTTTTTCTTCCACCAACCTTTAGTAATCTCCAACTCGCATTAAAACCTATACTTGTAAAAAACAACGTCATAAAGAAACTTTGTAGTGTATTATCAAACTCAAATATAACTAAATTAGTTTGTCTTAGTACTAAATTAAGTATTGCGAATAAAAATCCTCCAATTACAGGTGATGGGATACAATAAGTCTCAAATATTTTTACTCTCGTTCTTAAAAAAATCTACCAATTATTAAAATAACAACAGCGAGACCTACTGTTTGTATCATGTCCATTTTAATATTAAACATGTAATCATCCTTTCTTTGTTAAATTTTTCTCACAATCTTTCCTTTAATAAAATAAAACTTCGATTTGATTATTATAAAAGCTTATAATAAGTTCTTCTCAAATCGAGGTTCTATTTTTTTCATATTTATATATTACAATATTCTTTCTAATCTTACAATATTACGTTAGAAAATTTAACAAGTTATAGATTTACCAAGAATTACATAACTGGTTTTTAAAAATTCTGACCAACTTTCATAATTATCTTCTCTTTGCGCTTCTTCTCTTGTTTCCCATTTTATAACTAATGTATCATCTTCTTTTTACTTCTACTTTATCTTTATCAACTTCACATTCATAAACTACTCCTATATGAACTTGACCTACTTCTGTTTTATCATCATTAATTAAACCAATAAAATGAAGATTTTCTAACGCATACTCCTCTGATACTCCTACTTCTTCATTAAGCTCACGAGCTGCATTAACTTTTAACATTTCGTAAATAGTTTTTCCCTACTTCCTCATTCATATGTCCACCTATACCTACTGAGGCTTTACCATGAAGTCGAGCTTCTCCTCCGCCTGTTAGTCGTCTATAAACTAAAACTTCTTTTTGTTTTTAGAGTCTTTTAATAACGCATATCCTATTAATTGTTTATAGTTTGGATCTTCTTCCATATCTCCGCGGCGTTTTACTTCATACGCCACAAACGTATCAACTATTTTTACCTTTTCATCTTCTTTTGGTAAAAAAACCATAAAAATGATTCTCTTCATCATTAAATAAATCTTTTTCTATTTACTACTAAAATTTGTTCATCCCATTTGCTCATGTTCTTTCTCCTTTATTTCGCTTGGTAAGTACCATCTCTTAATTCTTTTTGCTATTTTTAGCTATTTTTTTCTAAACCCTATGATTAAGCCCCGACTTAGATAATTTCCCATCTTCTATCATTTCAGCAATTTCTTTTAGGGGGTATTCTGGATATTTCAACCTAGCTTCCGCTACTATTCGAAGTTTGTCATCAATATTATCTAATCCTAAGCGTTCTTCTATAACATTAATATCCTCAACCTGTTTTTGCTGATGCATTAACTGTTTTGTTCATATTGGCCATATCACAATTTTGCATTCTGTTAACAGAGTTGTTTATATCGCGGACTATTCTCTCATCTTCAAATTGGAATAAGGCTTGATATGCTCCAACAAGATTAATAAATTCAGCTATCTTTTTCCGATTCTTTTTATATATACTATAAAACCTCTTTCAAGAGTTCTAGAATTCAAATTAAATGAGTTAAGTAAATCATTTAATTCTTTATTATGTTCTTTGTAGTGAGAGAATATTTCCATATGATAGCTGGACGTACGAGGATTATTTACCGAGCCCCCAGCTAAAAATGCCCCACGCAAATATGCTCTTTTCTTTTCCTCACTATTTATTAATTCGTCCGCTATATCAATTCTCATAGTATAATTATCATCCAAAATATATAATTCCGTTAATATTTCTTTTTACATTTTGATCCAAACGACAAATATAAACATTATAACTTCAATTTTTTCTAACTGAAATATTTATGTGCACATTATAGAAAAATTTTTATTAATGAATACATACGACGCGCTATTGAAGCATTTTTCTGTTTGAAAACTAAGACTTAATCTACCATTCGCTATGTTTAACATCCCATTCATCTTTATAAGTGCTGACAACTCTGATAAAAAAATTCTCTATCTTTTGTTATTTCTATCATAGTTAATTCTTTTTCATATCCGAGGCGTAAGACATATATTCCCTCCTATCTTCAATATTTATACAACTCATTTATTTTTATCATGTTAACAGCCATTAGACAAATTATTTGGTGAAGTTATTTTTCATATTTCATAATAACAAACTATCTTGTATAATTTATCTAACTTCTATATTTATAATAAGATAAAAAAATTAATTCTCTATTAACAAATTATCAATTAAATCTGTCTATAACACTAATGAACTGATATTAAAATAACATCAGCTCATTATATCTAATATTTTTTTCTTTTGTATCACCATCTACTTCAATGCGTTCTTTAATACCTTCTGCACCAAAATGTAGTACTTCATCAGCTATAGTGCATAAAAATTCATAATCATGAGTAATTACAAAAATTATAACATCATCTTTAGCTATCTCTTCAATCAATTTACTTAATTCTATCATATTAATATAGTCCAAGCCACTTGTAGGTTCGTCAAAGATTAATATTTTTGTTAGAAAGTAACGCAGAAGCTATAGCTACACGTTGCTTTTCTCCACCACTAAGTGTATTAGGATGCCTATTTAGAAATTTTTCTAATATTTAGTTTATCTACAACTGTATCAAATAATTCTAAATTTTTTTACTTCCTAGCCGAATTTCCTTTTCAACTGAATTAGTAAATAATTGATAGTTAACATCTTGCATAACTTGGAACGTATTTTTTTAACAAATCTTTTTAGATAAGTTTTTTTCCCATTTAAAGTTATATCCTGTTTTTATCTTAGACAATCCTGTTAAAGCATTGGCAAAGGTAGTTTTCCCACAACCGTTATCTCCTATTACCGCATATTTTTTTGAAGTTGAAAAAAAGTATGATTTTCTATTTTTACAGTTCTATTATTTACCTCATATTCCAGATTCTTTATTTGAAGGTAATTATCTTTATGTACTCTAGTTATTTTTTTCTCCTAATTCAACTTTTTAAGTCTATTTGTCTAGTCCTACAAGCTCTACCATCAAAAATCAGCTAACTGTTCTTTACTCACTTCATGAATTAGTTGACCATCTTTAATTATGTACATACGATCAATCAAATCTCTAAGGTAATAAATTCTATGTTCTGCCACAACAATAGTTTTTACCTTGTTTTTAGACTTTCTATAATTTCGGATATAAGTTTTATTGCTTTTTAAATCTAGGTTACTAGTTATTTTCATCAAGTACATAGATATCTGCATCTAACATTATGCTAGCCATAAAGGCAAGCTTTTTGTTTTTTCTCCACCACTAAGCTCCAAAATATCACGTTCTAGTAAATATTCTGCAGAAAACTCAACACTTACCTCTTTAATTCTTTTTAGTAATATCCTCTCTTGGATAACCATAGTTTTTCCATACTAAAGGCTAATTCACTTGTTGAATCTAAATTAAAAAAATTGATTTTTTTCGGATTTTGAAAGACACTCCCTACTATTTTTAGAAAATTCTTTTTAACTTATCACCTATTTTTCAAATGAGCAACTTTTAACTCTCCATTATATCCTCCATCAAAAAAATTCTGGCGCAAGACCATTTAATACTCTTAGTATTGTTGTCTTACCACATCCACTAGGTCCTGTAAAAAGAATACACTCCCCTTTTTTTATATAAAGTGATAACTTTTCTATATTTAATTTTTTTCTGATTCAATATATTTATAATTAAAAATTTTTAAATGTAATCAATTTATCACCCTCATAAACATAATATAACTAAATCCTATAATTGCTAATACCATTAAAATATAATCTTGTGTTCTAAATTTTTAACTTTATGTACGAAGTTGGTATTTCTTCATTATCCAAACCTCGACATAAGCACGATACCGAAAGTTCATTTGCTATATTTGTACTAGTAATAACGTACGGCACAAAAACATACTCAAAAAATTTAAATGGATGGAGCAAGTAGTACCCTCTACTTACTCCAATTCCTTTCATTCGCAATGAATTCCTAATAAGTTTATAATCCGTCATTAAAACGGGGAAAAAAATCTATATAAGACAGCTAAGACGATAATTACCTTCTTAGGTAGTCTCAATTTTCTTAAAAAACAAATTAGTTCTGATACTTTTGAACTGCTAACCAACCCAACTCCTGCACAAAGCGGAAAATATAATGTTTTTATACATTAATGTTGTCAGTAGTAAAAAAACTATCAATTACTTTAACGGTAATCGTATGAGAGAAATACATTTCGTAAATAGTAAAAACATATATATTAAAAAGAAATTTATCATTCTTCTAGCATTAGAAGTTATCCTAAATATAATGTAAATACTATTGCGACGATTAAATGTAAATTTAAACTCATCATTTTTGAACATAAGAATATTAGCTATAATCAGTATTAATATTTTAACTCTTATGTCTAATTTTATCATTTTATAATCCTGCTTTTATTAAAGTTTTTTTAAAATATAATTTGCGCCCTAAGTATATTCCAACAAATGACGATAACACAGTAAAGATAACAATAAATACAAATGTATTAATATCCGTACTTCCCATCACCAAATCTATTTTTTTCTTGTGAATAATTTCTTCCTTGAAGGTGCTTTTATGTAACTTTCTTTCATGAAAAAAACATTGGTAAAATAATACCGATATTTCCTAGATTAAAGCATAAATACGAAAAATACTCATTTCCCTTTCTATAGAAAAATTCTGCAAGTACCGCAGCTATGAATAATGTTATTGATCCAACTATCGCATGTCCTGAAATCCCCATAAATAATGCAATTATAGCTATCATAATGAATATAGCCATGTTTTTTTATTTATTTTTATTAAAGATTAAGCTATACGCACTTCCGCAAACTAATGCGGCGGCAACTGATGTATATGTTGCAAAATAAACTTTTCCTCCAAAAACAACCGAAGTAAATAACGTCCCTAAACCTACTCCTACGCCCATTAAAAGAATCAAAAGAATAGTATATAGCCCTAGTGTTATTAAATCTTTTTATTTGAAGATTTTTTTGTTCTGTTCCTTGTTTATATATTTTTAACTCTGTCATTTTACTACCTCTCTTGTAATTTTTTTATTTCTGATAATGCTGCTTCATAATTAGGTTCATTCCCTACTTCTTCTAAAACTTCTTTTATATCGTATAATTCCCTCTTTATCAACAATAAAAACTGCACGAGTAAGTAGTCCAAGCTCTTCAATTAAAAAGTCCACTATAGTTTTTCAATATCTCTATATTTATAGTCCGATACCGTTATTGCATTTTCTATTCCTTCAGCAGCACAAAAACGTCCCAAAAGCAAAATGGCAAATCTTTTTGATACTGTTACGGCAACAACACCCTGAAGGTTACTTACTTCTTTATTAAATCTTATCGTTTGTAAAGCACATATCCCTGTATCAATTGATGGAAATGTATTTATTACCACAATATTTCCCTTATATTCATCTAGTTTTAAAATCTGATAAATCTTTCTTTACAGCAGAAAAAAATTCGGGAAAATATCCCCTATATTTAATTTATCTTCTATTGTTACTGCTGTACCTTTAAAACTAATTTTCTTTTCCATGTATTATTACCTCTATAAATTTGTTAAAAAAAATCTTTTTCAAAAACACATATCTTAATGATAACATATTTCAATTAGAGTTCAAAGTTTTTCTTCTATTTTTAATTGTTTTTATGTAGTTATGATATGATTTTTGTGGTATAATGTTAATATTAGAGTTATATGAAAGGATAGTAAGCATGACAAAAAGAAGAAGAAAAAGATAAGTTAAATGATGATAATTCAGCTAATACAGACACGCAAAAAAACAACATATCTTTTTTTAATCGTCTAAAACAGCAAGTAAAAACTTTAAACTTTAAGAATGAGAAGCAAGAGATTGCTGATGAAAATATAACTCAAGTTGATAATGAAATTGTTTTAGAAGAAGAATTAAAAAGAAAAGAAAAAAAGAAGCAAAAAGAACGTGCTTTTAGATTAGAAAGTGCGAGAAAAAAATTCGAAAAAGAGCAAAAACGTATAGAAGAAGAACATAAAAATATGGCCCAACGAGGCAGAGCAGGAGCGACTAGAAGCTGAACGTATTGCTCGTGAAAAGAGCTTGAACGTCAGCGCATTGAAGAGGAAAAAGCTCGCAAACGCGAAGAAGAACGTTTAGAACGTGAACGTATTGCTCATGAAAAAGAGCTTGAACGACAACGTATCGAAGAAGAAAAAAAGCTCGTAAACGCGAGGAAGAACGTTTAGAACGTGAACGTATTGCTCGCGAAAAAAAGAGCTTGAACGTCAGCGCATTGAAGAGGAAAAAGCTCGTAAACGTGAAGAAGAACGCCTAGAACGCGAACGTATCGCTCGTGAAAAAGAACTTGAACGTCAGCGTATCGAAGAGGAAAAAGCTCGTAAACGTGAAGAAGAGCGTCTAGAACGCGAACGTATTGAAAAAGAACAAGCAGAAGAAAGAAGAAAATTATTCCAAAAAGAAAGACAAAGAATTTAAACTAGCTGGAGATTTGAAAAAAATAGAATTTCTCGAGAAAGAAAAACGAGAAGAAAGAACACGAAAAATAATCTTCTTGCCCTTGAAACTTCTTTTAATAGCTTTGGAGGATAAAATTGGTGAAAAAAAGCACTTTCTATAAATAAATTAAAAAAATAGAAAGGCTGAAAAAGACGAAATACTTCTAGAGGAAAAAGCGTCTAAGTACCCTCCTTACTCAAAAGCAAATACTCCAAAAAGATATTGCAGCTGAGAAGAAATTAATTGAAAGAATTCAAAAATCTTGAACTCGAGCACAAAATAGATGGCTTCAAAAAAGAAATTTATAGTATTAGAAAAGAAGTTGTAAAATGAAGACGAAACTGTCTTTAAAAGTTAAAAAAATCACAAAAATAAATTGGAAAACATATTTATTGCTGCATTTGTAGGAATCAAAGCATTTACACTTAAATATATTTTTAGAAAAGATGTTAAAGACTATAATGGTATAAGAAAAACTTCTAAAAAAATATTAAAAGTAAAAAAATAGCTACTTCATTTATACTAGCAATACTATTATCTCTATGTTTCTTAATTATGCTTAAGTTTATTTCGTCTGCTAAAGAGCATTATGTTAGTTTTGATGATCTTCAAACTACTGCCGTAGATACAACCGATGAAATGAAAAAACAAAAAGAAGCAGAGGAAAAAGCAAAAAAATATTAGAAGCTCAAGAAAAAGCTAATGCTGCTAGAATTGATTCAGAAGCTCAAGACGAAGAAATAACAGCGAAGCTAGCTGGAACATTTGTCTCTTATTCATTTGACGTTAACCGTGAAATTACAGTTAATAAGAAACTACATACGTTTAAATCTGCAAATTGGGCAGATACTGGAGACGTTATTGAAGCTGGAACTAAGTTTACTGTTGACAAATTAGTTTCACCCGCTGGTTATATGATGTATCGTATTTCATCAGGAGATCATGCTGGACAATTTGTTACTGCTAATGAGAAATTCGTTAGCGTCGATAAGAAAAAAATGATAATTTCTCTAATTTTTGTATCACGTCAAGTTGCTATTAAATTCTTAGCATCACAAAATGTCTATAAAGACCAAGAAATTAATGATGTAAGAGTAACAATGAGTAATGGAGCTGTTCTTAATATTAGTGGTTATGGCATATCAAAAATAATAGATTAATCTACCATATCGCAGACGGTTCATTCATTCCTGTTAATCCTGTTCGTTTAACAGAAGTTAATCGAGAATCTGCAAATTCTAAAAACATAAATAAAGAAGATAAGAATAGTTCAAATAGTCAAAAGAAATAGTACTACACAAAAATACAACACAAAAGAAATAGATAATAGTAAAAAAAGGAGTTGATTACAGTAAATTAATCAACTCCTTTTACATAGAGTGTATCAAAAGCTGTTCAAGTGAATTTACTTGAACAGCTTTTTTTATCTTATTTCTGCCCCATTAGGTATATCAACGTTAATTTCTACAACACGTAAAATTCCATCTTTTTCTGCCGAAAGTATCATACCTTCACTTAATTCACCACAAAGCTTAACAGGTTTTAAGTTAGCAACCACAGCTACTTTTTCCCAATTAAATCTTCTGGTTTTATAATATTTCGCAATACCTGAAACAATTTGTCTTTGATGATTTCCTAAATCTAATTTGAATTTAAGTAATTTTTGAGCTTTTCTTAACTTTTTCACATTCTAGTACTTGTGCCACTCTTAAAGAAGTTTCAAAGAATTTATCTATTGTTATTTCTTCTGCTAACTCTACATAAGTATCCTCTTCTTTTTATCTTCTGTTTCTAAATTAGCCAATGCTTTAGGAGACATTTGCTCTTTTGATATATTCAACTTCCACTTCCTTATCAAAACGCGGGAATATTGGAGTTGGTTTTTCTACTACCTTAGTAGTTCCATCAAATACACCGAAAGTTTTTTTGCAGTTTCAAATGTCAATAAATCGTCTGAAAGCCCTAGTTGAACTTTAATTTCTTTTTGGTGCGTTAGTTAATGCTGGACTTATTAAAATAGTAGCAATTCTTAAACTTTCTGCCAAGTAGTTCATCACTTTATTTAATTCATCCTTATTTTTCTTCATCTTTAGCTAAGATCCAAGGTGTAGTTTGATCAATATATTTATTAGTACGCGAGATAAATTTCCATACTGATTCTAGCGCTTTTAGAAAATTGCATATTTTCCATATAACCATCATATTCAGCTATAACTTCTTTTTGATAATTCAATAAGTTCAGTATCAAATTCAGTTGTTGGTTCAACAAATTTTGGTATTACTCCATCACAATATTTATTTATCATCGAAATTGTTCTATTAAGTAGATTTCCTAAATCATTAGAAAGATCTGAGTTTATTCTATCGATAAAACTTTCCGGTGTGAAAATGCCATCTTGTCCAAATGGAACTTCTCTAAGCAGATAGTACCTAGCCGCATCTAAAACCATAACGTTCAATTAGCATATATGGATCTACTACATTCCCTTTAGATTTACTCATCTTACCATCTTTCATTAATAACCAACCATGAGCAAATATTTTTTTAGGAAGAGGTAAATCCAATGCCATAAGCAATATTGGCCAGTAAATAACGTGGAAACGAACGATTTCTTTACCTACTACTTGAACATCGGCAGGCCAATATTTATTAAACAATTCCTCACTTTCACCAGTAGCATATCCTAATGCCGTAATATAGTTAACAAGTGCATCAATCCAAACATAAACAACGTGTTTCGGATTTGATTTAACTTTAACTCCCCAATCAAAAGTAGTACGTGTTACCGCCAAATCCTCTAATCCAGGTTTAATAAAGTTGTTTAACATTTCATTTTTACGACTTTCAGGTAAGATAAACTCTGGGTGTTCATCGTAATACTTAACTAAACGGTCTGCATACTTGCTCATTTTAAAGAAGTAACATTCTTCACTCACAAGCTTTTACTTCATTACCGCTTGGAGCAATACCACCAATCATATTCCCATCTTCATCACGAAATACCTCTTGAAGTTGTGTCTCTGTGAAGTACTCCTCATCACTAATCGAATACCAACCTTTATATTCCCCTAGATAAATATCACCTTTTTCTACAAGTCGTTCAAAGATTTCAGCAACTGCTCTTTCGTGATATCCATCTGTTGTACGAATAAATTTACTGTAATCTATATCCATTGCAGACCATAACTTTTTTTATATCTTTTATCATATCATCTACATACTGCTGCTCACTAACACCTTTTTTTCTTGTGCTTTTTGTTGAATTTTTGACCATGCTCATCAGTTCCTGTTAAAAAAATAAGTATCAAAACCGCTTAATTTTTTTATATCTAGTTAATGCATCACATGCCACAGTTGTGTATGCATGGCCGATATGTAAATTACCACTTGGGTAATAAATCGGTGTTGTAACGTAAAATGTTTTTTCATCATTCTACATTCTCCTCTCATCAGTTTTTTTCATTAATATATACTTAATCATTTTATCATATATTCTGTTTAATTGTATAGCTTTTATTTATATTTTTTAAAAAAATTTTTAAAACTTTATAATTTTTTTAGTTATATTACGCGTTAATAAATTATAATTCATAAAGTATCTCAAATTTAAAATCTCTATCCGTAATCTATGTTTTTAATGAAAGTAACGCTAATTTACAATATATTATCTTAATCATCCATACTCTTTTACACTTTCCAGATCTGAAACTACATTTTTTGCAAACGATAAAGAATATCATTTACAAAGGTAATATTTTTTTATTTGCTTTTTAGATATATTTGTTAACTTTTAAATCTCTCCCCCACTTCTCTCTGTTATATAATTATATTATTATATAACAAGAATTAATGTTATTTTAATGATTTTAAAGCGTTAAATTCTTAGCCGCCTATACTGCCGGATTGCTTTTTAAACTGTTTTCGTGTCTATTTATATAGTTTCTCTGATAAAAAAACTCTGAAATTTTTCTTTTTAGTTTTTCATTTTTTTCACTTTTTTATTTTTTCTTATTCTACTTCTTTTTAATTGCTATTTCATGGTATACTGTAGTTGCAAGGTAGTCGACACCACTGCAAAAGATTGCACTAAATATTTCATAATTATCAATTATAAATTTAAGAAATAAGTAATTCTAAATCCCTTCTGTAATATTAGAAAATCACTAAAAATTTATATCTTAAATTTTTAAACTAGTTAAACGTAAAATATTTTTTTAATATATAACAATAAAATATTAGTGTATAACAAAAATTAAATGATTTTTTTCTGGGAGGAAATTATTATGGTAAAAGAAAAAAAGTAGTAAATAATGATGCTGTACAAGAAGTAGATATACTAGTAAATAAAGCTCTAACTGCTTTAGATGAATTTAGAAAAATAGACGATCAAGAAAGAATTGACGCCATTGTTCAAGCAGCGGCTGTGGCTGCTGTAGAAGAACATGGACCTTTAGCTATTGCCGCTGTAGAAGAAACAGGGCGTGGTAATATAGAAGATAAAGCTATTAAAAATCTATACGCTGCTGAATATATTACAAATAACCTTCGCGGCCTAAAAACAGTTGGTATTGTTGACAGAGACGAATCAGACGGGCTTGTAGCGATTGCTGAACCTGTTGGAGTTATCTGTGGGGTAGTTCCTACTACAAACCCTACATCAACTACAGTTTTTAAATCACTTATTGCTTTTAAAAAAACTCGTAACCCTATTATTTTTAGCTTCCATCCATCTGCTAATGAATGTTCTAAAAAAAGCTGCACGCATAGTGAGAGACGCTGCTATTAAAGCTGGCGCTCCTGAAAACTGTATTCAATTCATTGAAAAACCTACTTTAGACGGAACTAATGCTTTAATGAAACACCCTGGCGTTTCTACTATCCTTGCTACTGGTGGTGGCGCTATGGTTAAAGCTGCTTACTCATGTGGTAAACCTGCTCTTGGGGTTGGTCCTGGTAACGTACCAGCTTATGTACATAAAAAAGCTAAATTAAAACAAGCAGTTAATGACATAGTTTTAAGTAAAGCGTTTGATAATGGAATGATTTGCGCGAGTGAACAAGCTGCAATCGTGGATAGAGAAATTTATGATGAGTTTATTAAACTTATAAAAGAACATCGCGTTTACTTTGTTAATGCTGAAGAAAAAGCTAAATTAGAAAAATTATTATTCGGTGTTCAAGCTTACTCACAAGATGTTGAAACTGCAAAACTAAATTCTGTGATAGTTGGTAAATATGCTGAAGATATTGCAAAAATGGCAGGATTTGAAGTTCCAAAAAGGTACTGTTATTCTAGCTGCAGAATGTAAAGAAGTAGGGGTTAATGAACCTCTTACTCGTGAAAAACTTTCACCAGTATTAGCTGTTCTTAAATCTACTAGTACAGAAGATGGTATTGAAAAATCTCGTCAAATGGTAGAATTTAACGGATTAGGGCACAGTGCGGCTATTCATACACAAGATGCAGATGTTGCTGAAGAATTCGGTAAAGTGGTTAGAGCTTGTCGTATTATCTGGAATTCTCCATCTTCATTCGGTGGTATTGGAGATGTATATAATGCATTCATTCCATCACTTACATTAGGATGTGGTAGCTTCGGAGGAAACTCAGTTTCTGGAAACGTTAATGCTGTAAATCTTCTAAACATAAAATTAATTGGTCGAAGAAATAATAACTTACAATGGTATAAAATTCCACCTAAAATATATTTCGAACCAAATGCAATTAGATATTTAAGTGAAATGGAGGGTTTAGAGAGGGTAATGATAGTAACTGATGAATCTATGGTTAAACTTGGATTCGCAGCACGTGTCATCGATCAACTAAACCGTCGTTCAAATAAAGTTCAATATGAGGTATTTGCTGGTGTTGAACCTAACCCAGATATCACAACTGTTCGTCGTGGTTTAGAAATAATGAATGCATTTAAACCAAATGCTATTGTTGCACTTGGTGGTGGTTCTGCTATGGACGCAGGTAAGATTATGTGGTTATTCTATGAAAGACCTGATGCAGACTTTTAAAGAGTTAGTTCAAAAATTCATGGATATCAGAAAACGTACTGTAAAATATCCTCATTTAGGTAATAAAGCTAAGTTTATCTGTGTAGCAACTACTTCAGGTACTGGTAGTGAAGCTACACCATTTGCAGTTATTTCTGATAAAGAACATGGTAAAAAAATATCCATTAGCAGACTATGCACTTACTCCACATGTTGCTATCGTTGATCCAAATATGGTTATGACTGTACCAGCTCGTCCCACAGCTGCTACTGGAATGGACGTTCTTACTCACGCTACAGAAGCATATACTTCTATCTTAGCAAACGATTATACTGATGGTATCGCTCTACAGGCAATAAAAAAATAGTATTTGAAAATCTTGAAAAAAATCTGTAAAAAGAGTTTGACAAGACAGCTCGTGAGAAAATGCATAACGCTTCATGTTTAGCTGGTATGGCATTCGCAAATGCTTTCCTAGGTATTTGTCACTCTATGGCTCACAAAATTGGTGGTAAATTCCATACTATTCATGGTGAAACAAATGCTACTTTACTTCCATATGTTATCCGTTACAATGGTACACGTCCTGGCAAAAGTATCTATTTGGCCAAAATATGAACATTATCAAGCAGCTGAAAGATTCCAAGATATTGCACGTATGTTAGGATTAAAAGCTGACACTCCTGAAGAAGCTGTTGAATCATACGCACAAGCAGTATTCGAGCTTGGTAAAACGTGTTGGTTGTCCTATGAGTTTCAAAAGACCATGGAGTTGACTACGAAGCATTCAAAGCGGAACTTCGTCAACTTTCTCTAGATGCATATGAAGATCAATGTACTCCAGCAAACCCTCGCCTTGCAATATTAAAAAGATTTAGAAGGTATTATGGAAGCTGCATGGTTCGGATATGATAAGAAAAAAATACGAAGAAAAATAAATAATTAAAATCAATATAATAGAGAAACCCTATTAGCACTTTCAAGTTAATAGGGTTTCTTCATTTCAATTTAATATACATTAAAATAAGATTGTAAAATTTGAGGATGATCTAATTAGGGATTATCCTTAATTTTACAATCTTATCTATAATTATCGATCACACCAAGGTGTAATCTTTTCTACTTTTTTTGCTAATTTGGCAATCTCCACAATTACATCTGATGCTTTTTTTCATGTGTTCTAAACAACTAAATTCATATTGTCCATGGAAATTTTCTCCACCAACAAAGATATTTGGTGTTGGAATGCCCATATATGAAATTTTTGATCCATCTGTTCCTCCACGAATTGGAATAATTATAGGAACAACATCAGCATTTTTCATAGCTTGTTCTGCTATATCTACACAACGTTTATCTTCTTTTATAACATCTCCCATATTATAGTATTGATCGTACATTTCATACTCAACAACATTACCATACTTAGCATTTATTTTTGGCTGCTACTTCTTCTGCAAATTTTTTTACGAGCTAAGAATTTCTCTTTGTCATGATCTCGAATTATATAACTCATTTCAGCAGATTCTATACGTGCTTCCATGTTATAAAGTAAGTAAAAACCTTCGTAATCGTCTGTGTGCTCTGGTACTTCTTTTTCTGGGAATAGCATTGCCAACTCAGCTGCAATCATATTAGCATTTTTCATTTTCCCTTTAGCTGTTCCTGGATGTACACTCACACCAGTGATTTTTATACGTGATTTGTGCAGCATTAAAAACTTTCATATTGAAGTTCTCCAAGTACGCTTCCATCCATAGTATAAGCATACTCTGTCCCAAATCCTTTGGCATCAAAAATGATCAGCACCTCTCCCAATTTCTTCGTCTGGTCCAAAAAGCAATTCTTATGTCTCCATGCTCTATCTCAGGATGTTCACTTAAATATTTTTACAGCTTCAACAATTTCCACAATACCAGCTTTATCATCAGCGCCCAATAAAGTCGTTCCATCAGTAGTGATTAAAGTTAATCCTTTATAGTTCTTAAGATTTGGAAACTCTTTTGTTGCCATAATAATATTTTTCTTTATTAAGAACTATATCTTCTCCATCATAATTTTTCTACTACCTGTGGACTAATTCCTTCTACATTAAAAATCAGCTGTATCAACATGAGAAATAAAAACCGATTCTATCATAAGGTTTGTCCGTATTAGCTGGTAATGTAGCTGTTAAAAACCAATTTTTCTTCATTAAGAACTATATCGCTTAGTTTAAGTTCTTCTAATTGTCCTTTTAACATTCTTAAAAAAATCTTTTTGTTCTGGTGTCGATGGAAGAGTCTTACTATTGGCATCAGACCTAGATTTGAAAATTAACATAACCTAAAAATCTCTCTAACATAGTTTCATATTTCATTATTCTACACCTCATTTATTTGTTCTTTACTCTATTATAATATACTCTTTTTACTAAATGTAAAGGTTATAATTTTTTTAATTTATGTTTTTTCTCTTAATATATTTTTCTTTAATATGGTACAATTAATCATGTATTTTCAAAAAAATCAAATTGATAATAATAAATTTATTATCTAATATACCATTATTATATTATAGTAAAAAGCTAATTGAAATAAAATTAAAATAAATAACAAGGAGAATACCTATGCAAGAGGTTATTAACTATAAAGACACTAGAGTAGAAAAATTTCCATACAATCTATCCTAATCATATGAATAGACATGATACATTATTTGGAGGCCAAACTCTTTATTGGTTAGATGATGTTCAAGGGTTAGTCATAAGAAGATATACTCACTTACCATTTTTTTCACTGCAAGTATTGATACTTATCAATTCTTAGATGTTGTACATCGACATGAAGCACTTATAATAGACAGTTATATTTCAAGAGTTGGGACACGAAGTGTTGAAATCTTTGCTGAACTAAGTGCATTCAATCACGAAACAAGACACACTCGTTTAGTAGGAATTTGTTTTTTTCTACTTTCGCCCTTAACAAAGAAACTGTTCTTGAAAATCCACTACCAAAAAGTAGAATACACAGATGAAATTTCAAAAATTTGTAAGTGGGACATATGCCGATAGACAAAGTGGAAAATTAACTGCTCGTGCTTTTTGTAAAGAATATTTAAAAATACTATAATAAATAACAAAAAAGTAAAAGTACTTTCTAATATATAAGTACTTTTACTTTTTTTATATTAATTAGTCGATAGAATAAAGTAATTCTAAAACTTTTTCTTCAAATTTAACTAATTTCTCTTCTGCTATATCTTTATTTTTCGTCTTTTACATAAATGTAAAGCTTAACTTTTGGTTCTGTTCCACTTGGACGTAATGTATACCAAGATTCATCTGCATAACTGAATTTAACAGCGTCTGTTTTTTCAATATCAATAGCTTTTTCTTCTCCAGTAGCTACTGTTTTCTCTTTTTGAGTTAGGTAATCAGTTACTGCAACTACTTCGCTTCCTGCAATCTCACGTGCAAAGATTTCACGATATTGTTCCATCATACGTTTGATTCTTTTGGGCTCCTGCAGCTCCTTCTAACACGATTGAAATAGTTTTTATCCATGTAATATCCGTATTTTTTATAAAATGCATCTAATACATCCACTAATGTTTTATCTTGTTTTTTATAGAACGCTGCTGCTTCTACTAATAACATAGCGATAGTAACTCCATCTTTATCTCTTAAGAATGTTCCTACATTATAACCGATACTTTCCTCATATCCCATAACATAGTTTTTCTCACCTGTATTATCCCATTCATTAGGTAACGCACAAATATTTTTGAAACCTGTAAGAACATCTACGACCTCTACGCCATATTCTTTACATAACGGCTCTACCATTTTTAGAAGTAACGATAGATTTTTACTAAAACAGGATTTTTCTGGTAACTTCCCTTGCTTAGCTAAGTTTTTCAATTACGTATTGAACTAAGATAGCTCCAACTTGGTTACCGTTAAATGATACTACTTCTCCGTTATGCATAGCCTCTACTGCTAAACGGTCACAGTCAGGGTCTGTTGCAATAAGAATATCTGCATTAACTTTTTTTGCTAATCTTTCACTATATTCAAACGCTGCAGTATCTTCTGGATTTGGATATTCGATAGTTGGGAATGTTCCATCTGGATCTTTTTTGTTCTTCAACAACATGAACATTTTTCAAAGCCACGACGTGCAAGAACTGTAGTTACAGCCTTGTACCCAGCACCATTAAGCGGTGTGTAAACTACTGAAATATTTTTTTATCTATATTCTCATCATTTATTGTACAGTTTAGAGATTCTTTATAAAATTCCTCGTCAACTTCTTCTCCAATATAAACTAATAATCCTTTTTTCTAATGCTTCTTCTTCTGTTAATGTAACATATTCTTCGAAAATATCCATTGAGTTGATGTATTCAAGAACTTTATCACTTATATCTGATTTAATTTGTGAACCTTCTTGCCAATATACTTTGTATCCATTATATTCTTTTGGATTGTGGCTTGCGGTAATATTAATTCCACTAGCAGTTCCTAAATAACGAACTGCAAATGACAATTCTGGAGTTGGACGTAAATCTTCAAATAAATATGCTTTTAACTCCATTACTAGCCATTACTAATGCTGCCAATTTTGCAAATTCTTTTTGAGAATAGTCGTGGATCATGTGCAATAGCAATACCTTTTTCTTGTAATCCATTGTCAATAATAGTTTGTGCTAAGGCTTTTAGTTGCACGTGCAATAATAAAAACGATTCATTCTGTTTGAACCCATTCCTACTTTACCACGAAGTCCTGCAGTCCCAAATTCTAATTCTTTATAAAATCTGTCTTCTTTTTCTGTTTCATCATTCTCTACAGCTTTTAGCTGAAGCTTTTTCTTCTTCTGTCAAAGCTGGACTATTAAGCCATTTTTTTCATATAACTCTTGATAATTAATCATAATTTCTGCTCCTTTTTACATATTTTTTTACGCTAAGTTTAATGCAATTTCCATCATTTTTAGTAAATGCTGTTTGTCTTTCTTCTGGTGTTGTTTCTTCTCCAGTAACTAATGAATCACTTACTGTTAAAATTGTTAATGCATTTACTCCTGCTGCTGTTGCATTCGCATACAATGCTGTACTTTCCATTTCAACTGCTAGCACACCCATTTTTTTATCCAGTTATTCATAGCTTCTTTATCAGCATTATAAAAAAATCTCACTACATAAGATATTTCCTACATGTACCGGTTGTCCCATTTCTTGAGCTTTGTTGTATGCTTTTTAATAGTAAATCAAATGATGCTGTTAAACTATAATTCCCTGGTATATTATATTGGTGCATATAGTTTGAGTTAGTTGATGAACCCATTCCTAAAATTACGTCATATAACTTAACCTCTGGTTGTAAAGCCCCACAAGTTCCTATTCTTATTAGATTTTTAACTCCAAAAAAATATGAATTAATTCATAAGAATAAATACCTATACTAGCTGGTCCCATCCCAGTTCCCATTACAGAAATCTTTTTTACCTTTGTATGTTCCAGTATATCCAAGCATTCCACGTACTTCATTGAAACAAACCGCATCTTCTAAAAAAATGTTTCAGCTATAAACTTGGCTCTAAGCGGATCTCCAGGTAATAAAATAGTTTCGGCAATTTCTACTCCATTTGGTTTAATATGTGGTGTTTGTTTATGTGACATCAATTTGTCCCCTGTTAATATTTAATAACTCTATTATACCTTTTTTTCTTTTTTTCTTAAACAAGGGTTATCAAGAGTTATTAAAAAAATAATTATCTATATTTTTGTACATAGTAACCACTCTACTCTTCGTTATATTCTTTCTTTAACATTCCTTTTTATATATGTTTTTGGAATCGTTTTTATAATAATATTTAGACTCTATTAAGTAGTATTTAATATTAAAATTTGTTGATTTATTGATATAAATTCACGTTTACTAAAAATAATAATTTTTATTTGAGATATAAAATAATTTTTCTAAAAATAAATTTTTAATGGTATTTTTAAGCTATTTTATTATATAATAAATGTTATAATAAAATTTATTAGAAAGAGGTTTTTTTATATGTTACAATTAGCCGTCTTTTTACCAGTAATTGCAATGTTCTTTGTTCCATTTTTTTAAGGAGAACCTTTAAACAAATTCATACTGGTAAATTTGTTATAATTGTGCCTTTAATCTTATTTGGATATTTCGTATTTAATATTAAAGATATCTACTTAGGTGGTACTATCTATAAAAGCTTGTTCATTTGCTTCTAACGTAGGGACTAGATATAAACCTAAAAATTAGACGGTTTATCATTATTATTTTTCTCTTCTTATTACAGGAATTGGTACATTAGTAATATTATACTCTTGTTATTATATGAGCATAACAGACGAAAAAAATTACATAAATTTTTATATTTTTTTATTAATTTTTCATGTCTGCAATGTTGAGGGATTGTCCTATCAGACAATTTACTAAGTATGTATATGTTCTGGGAAATGACTTCAGTGTCTTCTTTCCTACTGATTAGTTATTGGCATGAAAATGATGCTTCAAGAAAAGGAGCTTTAAAATCATTAATTATTACTGTTTTTTTGGTGGTGTTTTAATGCTTGGAGGAATATTCGTCCTTCATAGAATCACTGGAAGTTTTAATATAAGTGAAATTATAGAATATAGTAATAATCATGGTTTTAATACTACATATTTTATAGCAATGATATTAATATTATTTGGAGCATTCACTAAATCTGCACAGTTCCCATTCCACATTTGGTTACCTGATGCTATGGCTGCGCCTACTCCAATTAGTAGTTATTTACATTCCGCAACAATGGTTAAAGCAGGTATTTATTTACTTCTTAGAATAGGTATAGTTTTTTTCATTTACTCCTATCTTTGGAAATATATTAATCATTGTTGGTACTATTACAATGCTTATTGGGTCAATTTCTGCTATTTTTCCTTAAAGATTTAAAAAGGAATTTTTAGCTTACTCTACTATAAGTCAGCTAGGTATGATGACTTTAATGATAGGTATAGCGAATTTAGGTCTATATAATGACAATAACTATGTTTATACCTTTGCATTTTATGCTGTTTGCTTCCATATCATTAATCATGCTGCATTTAAGGCTGGGCTATTTATGATTACTGGTGTTATCAATCATACATTTCACACGCGTGACATAGATAAATTACGCGGTATTCGTAAATTTATGCCAATTAGTTTTATAGTTAGCGTTATCGCTGGATTCTCAATGGCTGGTATTCCTCCTTTAAGTGGATTCTATTCAAAAGAGTACTTCTTAACTGCTGTTTATAGTTTTAACTAGTTCTAGTATTCTTTACATTGTAGTTGCCATTTTTAGTAGTTATCGCAGCGATAGGAACTGCAATTTATTCATTTATTTTATCATTCAAACCTTTTTATGGGGACTCTTGATAAAAAAATAAACTCGAAGGAAAAAGAATTCATCTTCCAAATAACAGTATTTTTTTATAGCACCTACTATTTTTAGTATTTTTTTGTAATTATTAATACTTTTTATAAAAGACTATATTGTAATACCTGCACAAAAAGCAGCACTTGCTGTTAATGTTACGAATAATGAAGTTATTAATCACGTTAATCATGGAAGTTTCTTTTTCAATAGAACTAATTACTTCTATTTTTTTATTATAATAGTTGCTGGTGTTCTTTATAAATTATACGCTAGTACTAACAATATATATAAATATAACCCAACTATCTTTTTCAGTTCATGGTACATACAATAGTCTAGGGAAATACGCTTCACAAAGGAAGTGCACTTCTTCATGATGCATTTGTTACAAACGAGCTTAGAAGAAATATGAGTTATATCTTTGGTGTTTTTATCTATAACTATTATTGGTGGATACTTCGCAGTTGGTTCGCCAATTGTTATAAATAAATTTTCTACCGTACATATTATGAATATTTTTATTGGGCTTTGCATCGCTGTGTGTTGTATTGCTTTTAGCTAAAACATATAATCGCCTTGTGCTTATTATCCTTTCATCTGGAATTGGCTTTATGATGACTGCACTTTATGTTACTTTCAGAGCACCGGACCTTGCAATGACACAATTTGTTATAGAATCTATTTCAACTATTATTTTTCTTAGTTGCCTTTATTCTATTAACTGACAAAACAAAACATGTTGAAAAACAACCATTTAAACTAACTAATGCTATTATAGCTACACTTAGCGGAATCAGCTTTATCATTATTGGTTTAGTTGCATATGCTTATAAACATCCATCAGAAATTAGCCAGTTTTTATTTTTGATAATGTTGTTGCCTCTGGTGGAGGAAATATAGTTAATGTTATTATTGTTGACTTCAGGGGATTTGATACATTATTTGAAGTTACAGTTATGACAATGGTAGCACTAATTATTTATGCAATGTTTAAAATTATCAAACGAGGAGGTCCTAAAGATGAAAACTAATGATGTTATTTTAAAATCACTATCTATTATAATCTCAGGTTGTATATTTTTTTACTATCACTTAGTTTATATTTTTGGCGGCCATTTCCTCCCTGGTGGTGGATTCGTAGGAGGACTTTTTGTGTACTATGGCTCTGGCCCTTGCAATGTTCACTTATGGAATTGATAAAGTAAATAAATTGCTACCTATTAATTATGTTTATGTCACTGCACTAGGATTACTATTTTTCAATCGGAACTGCGTTTAGTGGTATAGTTACAGGTGAAAATTTCTTCAAACATCACTTTACTCACATCCATATGCCACTTATGGGTGAAATGGAACTCATACAGCTGCAATTTTTGACCTTGGCGTATATTTAATTGTTGTTGGAGTATTGATGTCTATAATCTTAGCTTTTGGAAAGGATGGTAAATAATGGAATTTTATATGATTATATTATGTGGTATTCTTGTTGGATTTGGCGTTTACCTTATGCTTTCTAAGAGTATGATGCGTATTATCATTGGTGTTGGGCTTTTTGGGCACGCCGCAAACTTAATTATTCTAATTGCTGGTGGATTATATGATGGAGATATTCCCATTATCTCAGAACTGGGAAAAATTATATTGATCCAGTTCCAGCAGCATTAATCCTTACTGCAATTGTTATTGGATTTGCAGTTACCTGTCTTTTTAATTTCAATTTATATCGCAAACTATAAGCTAAAAAGGTAGCGATAATGTTATTGAGTTAGAAGATGTAGAACACATAAAGGAGGTTAATAGAAATGCATAGTAATTTACCTGTTATTCCTATTTTTTTATGCCTCTTTTTATTCGCTGCAATTACTATATTGTTTAGAAAAAAAGAATAGGTATGCAACGCTTTTTAACATTTATAGCTACTATTCTTACACTTGGATTTTTCTATCTATAATATTTATTTAGTAAATAAACACAAAAATTTTAATCTTAGAAATGGGTAATTGGATGAGTCCATTTTGGTATAACACTAACACTTGATGGTTTAAATAGTATTCTAGTGACAACATCTAGCGTAGTATTTCTAGCTACACTATTTTATTCATTTAAAACTATTGATAAAAATACGTGAACTTAGCTTCTTTTATCCTGGATTTTTTTATTAATCATGGTTGGAGTTAACGGAGCATTTACAACCGGAGATATATTTAACCTTTTTGTTTTCTATGAAATACTTCTTATGGCTTCATACTTACTGCTTTTTAGTAGGTATTAACAAAGAACAGCTTAAATCTTCAATAAGTTATGTATTAATGAATGTTTTTTTGCTGGAAGTTTATTTGTTATTAGTATTGGTTATTTATATACGATTGTTGGTAGTTTAAATATGGCGTATATTTCACAAACCATTGCCAATATGGATGACCGCCGAGGTGTTTATCTTGTTGGAGCAGTTATGATTTTTTTGTTTTTTCTGTATGAAAGGCGCATTATTCCCATTATTTACATGGATGAATAGATCATATGCAGCTCCACCTATTGCTGTATCAGTAATTTTTGCTGCACTACTAACAAAGGTTGGTTTGTACTCTATTATTAGAACTTATGGATTATTCTATTACGGATCAAGTTTTTATTAAATCATATTTATTAATTCTTGGGGCTATTTCTATTATTGCAGGGTGCATTGGAGCTATCTACCAAAAAAATCTAAAAACAAATCGTAATTTTTCAATATAGTTATTTCTCTTGGAGTTATGGTTTGTGGAACTGCTACTCTTAATATTTTTCGGTGTTAAAGGAGCATTATTCTATGTTGTGAATGATATACTTCTAAAAGCAGCTCTCTTTATAGTTGTTGGATTAATAATATATGTTAGCGGAGTTAAAGCTCTTAAAAAAATGTGGCTTAATAAATAAATATCCACTCTTAGCATGGACCTACTTCATTATAGTATTGTCTCTTGCTGGTGTACCACCATTCAGTGGTTTTTTTATGGTAAAAGCTCTTATTATTCGTGGATTAGTTCTGGATAATAATATATTTATTGCTGTTCTAGTTGCAGGTTCAGGTTTAGTAGTATTTTTATTCTCTAATTAAAAATATTCCTTAATATTTTTCTATGATAATATTAATAAAAGCCTTATATTAACAGCTTTTACCAAAAGGTATATTAATACCTCTTGTATCATTAGTTGCTATTGCTTTTATTATTGGAATATGTTCTAATCAACTAGATCCTTTCTTTTGAGCAAGCAGTTCAAATGATTTTTAAAACCTGAACAATACATTGATTTAGTACTTAAGAAAGGAGCATAACTATGGCACTACAATTTTTTTGATAAATATACTTGTTGGAGTTATATGGATGTTCTTTTTCAGCAAACTATAACTCAGAATACTTCGCTGTTGGTTTCTTTTTGGGGTATGGTAATTCTATTTATCTTTAGAAATACCTTCGCTAAGAATTTCTTAGGGAAACAACTATACTATGTTTATCTCTACAAATGGCTAAAAACTAATAGTAATGTTTCTTATAGAATTATTAAAAAGCTGATATCAACGTATTAAAAAAATGATGTTAAAAAAAGATTTGGATGTTAATCCTGTGATTTTTTTGAATATCCTTTAACAGTTAAGAAAAAAATTGGCAAATAACACTACTTGCCAATATGATTACATTAACACCGGGAACTTTAACCGTTAATGTAGGACATGATAATAAACAATTGTTTATCCATTGTCTTGATACGAATGATATTGAAGGTGAAATTGAAGGAATTAAAAATAGTTTTGAAAAAAAGCAATACTGGAGGTTGATTTAGATGGATAAAAATCTTAGATTACACTATTATAATAGGTATTTTTTTGCAAGTATAGCTATGATATTCTTCCTATTAGTATATATTGTTAAAAAAACCAAGTATCTTTGATAAACTAATAGCCAGTGATTTACTTGCTATGCCTCTTATTTGTTTAATAGTTTTGGTAAGTATGTATTACAAAAACATTCTCTTATGTTTCACTTATCTTAATTATTGCAATTATTTTGCTTAGTTGGAACAATTGTCACAGCAAAATTCTTAGCAAAAAGGAGGTTTTCAGTGATGATACTAAATAGTATTTTTAGATATTATAATGATTATCCTTATACTTATTTCTGTAGTAGCTATGGCTGCAACAGTAATTGGATTTATAAGACTTCCTGATGAATTAACAAAAAAATACATGCAGCTGGAGTTACAGGATCATTTGTAGTTGAATTAATTTTTAATAACTGGCTTTTATCTATTTCTATAGATATCTCGAAATATTTGAGTTTAAATTTTTTATTAGCAATTGCTTTCTTATTTCTAGTAGCACCTGTATCTGCACATATGATTTCGATAAGTGCGATAATTTTTAACAAAAAGGTTTACTCTAGAAATCAAAAAGATGAAGCTAAAAAAAGTTTTTAGATGACATACAGAAATTAAATAAACAATAGAAAAAGACGATTGCATCTGCAATCGTCTTTTTAATTTTTCTTCCGTTTCCCAAACTTCTAAAGTTCTTATTTGATTTTCTTCTACTTTTTCTAACCACAAAAGTTAGTTTATCAACTATATATGTTGCTCCTACTTTTGCCTCATATTTTTCCAAATAAATATATGCCCCTATCGTATCTACCTCTTCATGTGGTAGTTGAACATGGAAAAATCGCATTGACGTCTTGAATAGGAACCCAACCATCTAATAAGTAATGACCATTTTTTTAATTTTTTTAATTAAACTTTGCTCATCATCATCAAATTCATCTCTAATTTCACCAGTAATCTCTTCTACAATATCTTCTAATGTAACTACTCCACTAGTTCCACCATATTCATCTGTAATGACTATCATATGCTCTCGACTTTTGTTTTATAGTCGCTAACACTTGAGAAATAGGTGTATGCTCGAAAACCTTTATGGCTGGCGTTATATACTTTTCTAAATCCTCTGTCTTCTCTAGCGGTTTATCTGTAAATAATAATTTTTTTACATTCAGAATACCTAATATTTCATCCTTATCTCCATCTTCAATTACTGGATACCTTGTATATTCTTCTTGTTTTAATTGACGCATAATTATTCCTAAAGAATCACTCATGTCAATCGCTTCGACTTCAGTCCTTGGAGTCATAATTTCTTTTGCAATTTTGTTATCAAATTCAAAAATTTTCTCCACATATCTATATTCAACATCGTTTATCTGACCATGTTCTCGTGAAGATTTCATAATCGTACGTAGTTCTTGTTCACTATGTATTTCATCATGTTCAGATGCTGGTTCAAATCCAAATAATTTAGCAATAAGGTTTGCCAATGAATTTAACAACCATACTAGTGGGCGCATAATTTTATCAAACATGTACATTGGCCATGCAACTCTCAAACACGTCTTTTCAGCTGATTGTATAGCGATTGTCTTAGGAACTAATTCTCCTAATACTACATGTAATAATGTCATAAATCCAAACGCAACTACCAACGAAATTGTATGTGTAAGTGTTGAATTCAGGTCTAAAAAGCTCAAACATTGGTCTAAAAAGAGCATGAAATGTCGATTCTCCTAACCAACCTAACCCTAAAGATACAATGGTAATTCCAAGCTGTGTTGCTGATAAATAATGATCTAATTGTTCTACCATCATTACTAAAATTTTAGCAGTCTTATTCCCTGACTCTGCCATTTCATTGACACGTGTTGGCCTTAACTTCACTAGTGCAAACTCAAACATTACAAATATTGCTGAAGCAATAAGTAATAATATAATTATTAATATTTTTAATTAAGATACTGAGATCCATATGGTTCTAATTTATCCTCTTTCTTTTTATGTATTAATATATAATTTTACTATATAAAAACAAATTTTTTTCAAATATTAAAAGTTTTATTGTAATAATTTTTTTCTAATTATATTATAGTTACTTTCTCTCAATAAATAATATACTATAAATTTTTATTGCATTAAGTAAAAATACTAAGTATCAAAGAATTTTTTTAATATAATTTAACCAGTCTGTATTTTTTTACAGACTGGTTGTCTTTTTATTTTTAACTAATTTTTTTCCTTTTTAATTCCATGTTTTTTTAACAATCTTCTCTATTGAATTGACATATGCAGCTTTTTCTCATCGGAATAGTAAATCTTTCTTTGACTTCCCAGATATCATTAAATGCTTTTGTCATAACTCTGTCTTGTTTTTCTACTACTTCTTCTTCAGTCCAATAATAACCTTGTAAGTTTTGAACCCATTCGAAATAAGAAACCGTAACTCCTCCACTGTTGGCTAGGATATCAGGAATTACTACAATTCCTTTTTCTTGAAGCATATTATCCCCTGCTAATGTGGCTGGTCCATTTGCCCCTTCAGAGATGACTGGTGCTTTAATAAGCTTAGCTTCTTGCTCATCAATGGCATTTTCTAATGCACATGGACAAAAGCACATCTACATCTAACGCCCAAAAATTCATCTAATGTTAAACGTTTAGTATTTGGCAATGTATGGAATCTAACTTTTTTATCTTTGCATTCTTGAAGTTCATCATAAGTTAATCCTTCTGCTCGATAAACAGCATATTGAATACCGTCATCATCACGTTCAGTAGCTGCTACTACTGTAGCACCATATTCAATTGCAGTACTCACCGTATAACTACCGACATTACCAAATCCTTGGACCGCAAATTTTGCTCCCTCAACAGATTTCCCTAATTTTTCTAAAAGCAAGCTTTAGCAGCCAATGCAACTCCATGCCCAGTCGCTTGTGTTCTACCTAATGATCCTCCAAGTTCTAAAGGTTTTCCTGTTAAAAGTCCCTATTCCTTGCTCACCTGTAAGAATATTGAACTCATCTATCATCCAAGACATAATTTGACCATTTGTGTTTACATCAGGTGCTGGAATATCTTGTTTTTTTCTCCAAGATATTTATATAGTCCTCGAATATATCCACGCGATAATCTTTCTAATTCTCCTTTAGATAATTCATTAGGATCTACTATAACTCCACCTTTTTCCTCCACCATATGGAAGATTAGCAACAGCACATTTGAATGTCATCCAAATTGACAATGCTTTTACTTCATCTCCTGTAACTTGTGGATGGAAACGAAGTCCACCTTTTGTTGGGCCAATAGCATCATTGTGTTGTGAGCGGAAACCTTTGAAATACTTAACTTCACCATTATCCATTCTTACCGGGATAGAAATTTCTATAAAACGTTGAGGATCTTTTTAGTGCTTCATATACCTCTTCTTTATAACCTAATATATCACAAGCATTTTTTTATTTGTTCTCTTGCATTCATTAATGGATTGTTATTCATAGATTAATTCTCCTTAAACTTTTTAAATTATATTTTTATAACTGCCTCTTTTTTATTATAACAGACTTCGAAATATTTTTGTAAATTATTTTTTTGATATTTTTTTCATTATTTTTTTCTGAAAAAAATAAGGGTGCTATCTATACTTTCACGACTAAAAAAACTCTAAGTAACTTTTCAGTTACCTAGAGTCTATTATATACCTTATTTTATCCATTAAATATTTTTTTGTTAAATTATTTAACATAGCGTAATTATTTAGTGTCATACCACGAGCTTCCGCTACTAGCTTCTGCTTTTAGTTTAACATCTAATTTAACCGCTTCTTCCATAATTTTTTTACCATTTGATTAGTAAATTCATCTATAACATTTTTTTATTTACATCAAAAAAATAAGTTCATCATGTACCTGAAGTAATAATTTTGCATCAACTTTTGTTTTTTTCAATATAGTCAAAAGCATTTATCATAGCAAGTTTTATTATATCAGCTGCAGTACCTTGAATTGGCGTATTCATAGCTAACCTCGCATTAAGGCTTGCTACTATTTTTATTTTTTTAGCATTAATTTCTGGTAAAAGCACGACGGCGATTATATAAAGTTTCTACATATCCATGTTCCTTAGCAAACTCAACTATATCTGTCATATATTTGTTAACACCACTAAATGTTTCTAAATATTTGTCAATAAATTCTTTAGCTTTCTTGCGTGTTATTCCTAAGTTATTTGATAACCCAAAGTCAGAAATTCCATAAACTATACCAAAGTTTACGGCTTTTAGCCTCTCTACGCATAGTTGGAGTTACCTCATCTAAACTTACTCCATTTACTTCACTAGCTGTCTTAGTATGAATATCTAAATCATGAGTAAATGCATCAATCATTCCCTTTATCCTGTGCCATATGGGCTAATACACGTAGTTCAATTTGAGAATAGTCGATAGATAATATTACTCTATCATCCGAAGCAGGAATAAACGCTTTGCGAATTTTTTTACCTTCTTCTATTCTCATAGGAATATTTTTTGCAAGTTTGGATTAACAGATGACAATCGCCCCGTTTGTGTTAATGTTTGTTCATAACGTGTATGAATTTTCCCTTTACGAGTAATGTCTTTAACCAAACCTTTGGCATAAGTTGAGTTCAATTTTTGTTAATACTCTATACTCCATTATTAGAGGTATGATTTCATGACTATGTTGAAGTTGTTCTAATACTTCCACCGACGTAGAATAACCTGTTTTTGTTTTTCTTTACAGGGGGTAATCCTAAATCTTCAAATAATACTATTCCCAATTGTTTTTGGTGAGGCAATATTAAACTCTGAACCCGCTAGCGTATGAATACTTGCTTTCAAGTATTTTTTTATTCGCTCATCTAACTCATCACTCATATCCTCTAATGCTTTCTTACTAACATGTATTCCTTCATACTCCATATTAGCCAAAAACACGCGCTACTTTTTACTTCGATATTTTTTTATAAAGAGAATCCATATTTTTCTTCTTTTTAATCTCGCACTTTGAATTTCTTTTTAAATCAAAAATACTTTTTTTACTACTTGTGCTAAGTACGGATAAAGAATTTTCGTTAGTTGGTAACGTGCGTTTGACACCTTTTCCATAGATTTCTTCTTCACTTTTTTTATAATATTACCTAAGGTATTAAATACTATTTTATCAAGTTCTGTTTTTAACTGTAACATCTAAGAGATATGCAGCAATTTTTTACATCAAAAAAATATTACCAGCTATGTCGGAAATACCATTCTTTTTCGCAATATACAAGATTTTTCTTGTAATCATAAACTACTTTTTTTCCGCATCACTTTCCAAATAGTTACGCACAAATTTATTTTTCAAAGAAGTTATCTTCACTAAAAATATAGACATTTTTCATCTTCGTATACTGCTATATTAATAACATCTGAATTATGATAATCTTCTGTAAAACATTCAATATGTAGTGAACTATTTTTCAAAAGATAGTTCTGTTTTTTTCATCAGCATTTATTATTTCTAGTTCTTTTTCTTCTTTTCCATCAACATCTACATCATCATTTTTCAGCTAATTTTTAAGAAAGAAACAAACTCTAATTTTTTTCAAATAATTCTTTTTTTCTTGCTTCTATTCTCACTAAAAGTTAAATCCTCTAACTTGTTTTCTACTGGAACTTCTGTAAAAATTGTAGCAAGTTCTTTACTAAGTAAAGCATCTTCTTTACCTTCTGCTAAACGTTCTTTTAGTTTTTTTCCCGCTAATATTATCAATATTATCTAAAACATTTTCTACAGTTTTGTATTCAGCTAGCAATTTTATCGCCGTTTTTTTCTCCTATACCAGCTATCCCTGGTATATTATCACTTTTATCTCCCATTAAGCCTTTCATATCAATGATTTGTTCTGGACTCAAACCATATTTTTTTCATTGATAAACTCTGGAGTATAGTGGTCAACTTCAGTAACTCCGCGTCTTGTGTAGTAGATTGTAATATTATCACTAGCTAGTTGTGTTAAATCTTTATCTCCCGAAATAATTATTACTTCAAGCCCTGCTTTTTTTCTGCTAACTTAGCATAGCTTCCTATGATATCATCAGCTTCATAATCAAAAGTGTTCTTCATATTTTTATTCCATAAGAGTCTAGCAATTCTCTTACATAACCAAATTGTTCAACAAGTTCACTTGGTGTTTTATCTCGTGTACCTTTATAATCTTGATAAGTTTTTATGACGGAAAGTTTGTTTCCCTTTGTCAAAAAGCTACTAATGCGTACTTTGGCTTTATATCTTCTAACATTCTTTTCTAACATCAAAGTAAAACCATATACACTATTGGTATATAAGCCACTTTTGTTTTTGTAGAGCAGGCATAGCATAAAAAAAGCACGATAACTCAAGCTATTCCCATCTAATAAAATTATTTTTATCCATTTACCTCTCCTAATAATCAAATATTTATAACTAAAAAGAAAAACTAGTTTTATATTTAATTTATATCTGTAATTAACTTTAATATTTTTATAACAAATTATAGATAGTTTCTATTTTTTTCTTCCAAGAATGTCTTTCTACTTCTTCTAATAATTCTTGTGGTAGTTTTTCTTTCTTTTTCTTGTTCTTTCTATCATAAGTTCCAATGTAGCTACTATTCTTTCAATAAAAAGCAGGGTTTTTTCTTCTTCTACTGCTTTATCAGTATCATAAATAGTCGGCATAGCAATATATTCTATAATTTCCGATTTATTTATTTTTATCTCCCTAAAAACTCAATAAGCCCCTCTATTTCAGTAGCAACCACTCGCAACCCGCTTCCTAAAGCCTCTACAGCTATAAGACCTAACCCTTCAAAAATAAGATGGCAAAAATAAAAAAATATCTTTTTGACGCATAATTTCTCCAAGATGCGCTTGATCCATTGCATTATAAATTTTAATATTTTTTTGAATCTCCTACCAAACTGTAAACACGTTCTTTATCTTCTTCTTTTAAATTTCCTATTAAATCTAGCTCAACATCTTTTTACTTTTTGTCTCTAATATTCTAAAAGCTTTTATAAGCTCATAAAAACCTTTTGACTCATCAAACTTACCTGCATATAATATTTCTAATTTTTCTTTTGGTTCATAGTTATTTAGTGGAAAAAAATACCTTCTCATTATAGCCAGCTCCTATATTAATAATATTTTTCTTTTTGAATAGTTATATACAGTTACTATCTCATCAATTTGACTGCTACTAAGTGCTAATATTTTTATCCAATTTATCTAAATTCATCACATACTTCTCTTTTTATACTTGGATTTTTTTCTCTGCCTGACGTAAATCCGTATTATGACAAATTGCCAGAACTTTTTTTCATCAGTAAAGATTTCGCAGACAATTGAACTTAATATCCATAAGTGATGCGTAATAACAACATCCGGTTTAAACTCTTCTTTAGCTTTTTAATAATTTTTTCGAAAAGCATTTTTGCCATGTAGTCATCATATTCTCACTCATATTTTTTTATAAAGAGTATTATTATAAGGCATAACATCACTCATTCCTACAATAGGAAAGTCAATATCTTCACCTTCAAACTCGACTTCATACACTGTATCTAAAAATATTAAAATCATATTCTGGTGTTGTCCCATAAATTGCAGCTTGTTCTACTTCATAATTTTTTTCAAACCATCTATAACATTAGTAAAATATACCCCACTTCCCGTTTTTTTACTGGTAATTGAGCAAGAACATGTAAAACTTTCATAGTATGAATCCTCTTTTTAAAATTTTATCTATCTTTATATTATACCATACAATAGAAATATACCCTACTAAGTACTTAAAATCATATAAAAAAACTTTGAAGATAAAAATATCTTCAAAGTTTTTTTACTATAACGATAACCTTATCGTTTTTATTAAATTCTACCCTCAAGCACTACATGCTGCAGCATCTTTTTTTCTGCTGGATTCTCATCATAATCTCTTGGATTATAAAATGCATCTCTATACTTCTTAGTATAAAACGGCTCTACTAAATTAATAATAGTATATCCTTCTTCTCCTAATTTTTTTACAAACTGGTTTACTTTCCTCTGAGTATCACTATATACAAAAAAATATCTGCATTTTTTTATCTAACTTATCTTTTACTGAATCAATCTCTGTTGGTGCAATTTTTAATCTCATCATCATTTAGGATTTCAGTACCTAGATTTAAAAATTGTTTATTCTTACTTTTAGTAATTCTATATTTGAACTCAGACAACAACGCATTTGTGTAAATAGCTTTTACCATAATTATACTGCTTTACTCCATCACCTATATGAAGCTTAGTGAATCCACGTTCTATCAGTAATTTTTCTGTAGCGCGTGATGTTACATCTACTACACAGTAAAGGATAATATCTTTATCTTTATAATCATCTAAAACATCGCTACCATCTTTAAACAGCTTGATTGGTAAGTTAATAGCGTTTATAGCATGACCTCTAGCATATTCTTTTTCGCCAACGTACGTCAACAACTAATGCTTCTTCATAAGTTTTCTTTTCTACATCACTTCCTTGTATGCGCCCTGGTTTCCCTTTTTTTAATTTTAACCAGAAAGCATACAGTCCTAAAACAATAACTAAAAAAATTATTGCAATTGTTGATAAAATATTCATTGTTATGCCCCTTTCTGTTCTGATATAATTTTATCATATTTTTATTTTTTTGTAATAAAATGTTTTAAAATTACTTTGATTTTTTGTTATTAGGAGTAAAATATAAATTAGGTATAGATTAACAATAAATAAAAAAAGAGGAGTCAAATGTGAAAATCAATAATATTAATAATATTGAAAAATAAAAAAATATGAAAAATTGAATCTTCACTCCTGCTTAATGGTATATTAGTTGGTATTTTTTGCCGGTGTCGTTGGCGCTATCTACAGACTTCTTATAGGTTATAGTGAAAAGCTAGTTCACTTCACTGCTGAATATATCAAATCAGGAATTTTTTTATAAATTTATTCTTTTAATAATACTGATTATTCTTGCCCTTATTTCTGGATTCCTTCTAAAACGTGAACCTATGGCTAGCGGCAGTGGTATCCCACAAGTTTCTGCTGAAATAACAGGTCGTCTTAACTCAAATCCTTTGAAAGTCTTAATTTATAAAATAACCGGTGGTTTAGTCGCTAGTTTTGGAGGATTATCACTTGGACGAGAAGGACCATCTATTCAACTTGGTGCCATGAGTGGTAAGCTAGTATCCAGGCTTTTTACAAAGAAATAGTGTTGATGAAAAATATTTAATTACATCTGGAGCAAGCGCTGGTCTTTCAATTGCATTTGGTGCTCCTCTTGCTGGTGTTTTTATTTTCGATAGAAGAAGTTCATAAAAAAATGTTACTAAAAAAATAATTATAGGTTGCTTCAGTGCGGCTGTAGTTGCGAATATTATTGGACAATACATTTTTTTAGCTTAAAACCAGTATTCTCTTTTTCCAGATATTGATTACGTAACTCCTAGTATCTATCCTTGGATTGTTATCCTTGGAATTTTACTTGGGATTTTTTTGGAACATTTTATAATAATACGATAAAAAAATTTTTATATAAATTTTATGAAAAAAACTGAACTTAAATATAGTATTTAGACCACAGGTAGCGTTCCTAACATCTTTTTATTCTTTTTATTTTTATATCCTATCGTGTTAGGTAGTGGGCATGGTTTGGTTAGTTTCTTATTAGAGCATAAACTTAGTATTTTTGTTTTTTTAATAACTTTGTACTTTGTAAAAACCTTATTCTCACTTATTTCATTCACATCTGGTGTAGCAGGTGGAATATTTTTACCAATATTAATTCAAGGTGCTATACTAGGTACTTTATTCAGTAACTTTTTTTGATAGCAAATATGCAGGATTATTTATTATTCTAGCTATGTCAGGCTACCTAACAGCCATTGTTCGTAGTCCCTATTACGTCTGTTATCCTATTATTTGAAATGACTCAAAAAACTAAATTACTTCCTACCTATTGCATTGTGCTGTTTATTTGCATATTTCACTGCGAATATCCTTGGTACAAAAACCAGTATATGAATATTTACTAGATAGAATTTTAACTAGTAATAAAATAAAAAGATGAAGAACTAGATATGGAAGTGGAAATCACAACAACTATAACAAATGATAGTACATTAATTGGAAAGACTATTAGCGAAATCCAGTGGACCAAACATACATTAGTATCAAACATCGAACGCTCTGGACGAGAAATTGTTCCTAAAGGAACTACTATTCTTGAGGCTAATGACAGACTTACAGTAATTATGCCAAAAAGGACTGTTGATGAATTCCTAAAAAGATTTAATGATGTGTAATAATATAATTTTTAAAGAGATTAAAAAAATCTTTGAGGATCTTAAATAAATTCCTCAAAGATTTTTTTATTCTAATACTCCAAAAATGTTTTTAAAGCATAAGTAATTCCATCATCATCAACATCTGCTGTAACAAAGTCCGCTATTTCTTTTTACATCATCCCTTGCATTCCCCCATAGCAACACCAACACCTACATGTTTCAACATATCTATGTCGTTTCCACCATCACCAAAAAGCCATAATTTCTTCTACTTTAATGTCTAAATGATTAGCTATAGCATCTATTCCTTTGTCTTTTCCTCCATCGCTTGGAATAACATCGGTAAATGCTGATGTCCAACGAGCTGACTTTGAATTTGGCATATATTCTAAGAATGCTACCTCCTCTTCTTCAGTAACAAAGACATTTAGTTGATAAATTTTTTTCATTTAGTGCTTTTTTTCATATGCATCTTCTAAAAACAATAAAACGCTCATGATCTCCTAGCTCATCTTCAAGCCATTTTACACGACTATTTTTTTCAAATTCATAAATGCTCCATCTAATAAAGCAAAGTCACAAGCAATATTATTTTTCTTTTAAAGTATGGTAAAACATTTTCTATATCCTCTTTTGGTAGTACTTGGTTATTAAGAACTTCTCCAGTAGATAAATAGCAATATTGACCATTAATAGTTACATAACCATCAAACTCAAAATCTATTAAATCTTTTTAAAAATGTGATATGAAAAAGGCGCTCGTCCTGTAGCTATAAATAGTTTAATTCCTTTTTTCTCTTAGTGCTCGTAAAGTTTTTTTCGTATTCTCTGGAATTGTTTTTTTGTTTTTAAAAACTTCTTAATGTCCCATCTATGTCAAAAAAATATCGCTTTTTATTTTTAGTCATTTCTTTCTCTACTTTCTATAAATTATTTAAATCTACAACACTACTTCTAGTTTTTCAAGTCGTAACCTATTAGTATTTTTCATCTCAGTTTCTTTTTTTCTTAATAACATTAAGTAGCATTTCCACCGTCTTTTTAGCTGCATCTTCTAAATCAAATTTTTATCGTTGTTAATGGTGACTTTAATAATGCTGATGAAGCATAATCCCCAAAAAGCTGCCACAGAATAATCTGTACCTATATTTAATCCATTTTTCCTCTAGAGCTTTTTATAGCACCATAAGCTAAATTATCAGTAGCACATATCAAACACGTAGCTTTTTTTAGCTTATCTATATTTTTCATTAGTTAGACAATAACTATCTTCCATACCAAAAATTTGTTATAAGAACGTCTACTGGTGAAAGATTATATTTTTCAAGGGTAGTCATAAATCCTAATTTTCTATAATAACCTACCGCAATATCTTCCTCACCCACACCAAGGTAAGCTATCTTTCTGTGACCACACGCTAAAAACAAAAATTAGCTAAATCTCTAGCTGCATTAAAAATCATTATATTCAACACTATAAGTATACTCCCCTTCTTGTCCTAAAAAGGACAACAGGGACGTCTATCGATTTAATAGTACTCTCATAACTTTTTGCTCATCGTTGTAGGAAGTAAAATTATTCCATCAACATTCATCCTAGCAAGTTTCCTTATATAATCAAGTTGCTTTTTCTTCATCAAAATCCGCATTCATAATTAATGTTTCATAATTATTTTTCTTTTTAAATTTTTTTATCAATATATTTCAAAGTATTTGAACTTACATAAGAATGCAAACATGGGACAATAACTCCAATAATTTTTACTATCTGTTCCTTTTAAGGCCTTAGCAAATGTATTAGGCGTGTAATTATACTCCTCTACTATTTTTTTATTTTTTTCTCTAGTTTCTTTTTTTAAATTTCCACCGTTAAAGTATCTAGATACAGTAGTAGAACCTACTCCTGCCATTTTGGCTATATCTACTATAGTCAATTTTTTTCATAAAAATACTATAACCCCCTTAGCTATCTTATATCAATATCTTTCACTTTGTTTTTTTAAATTTTTTTACTTTATATAAACACATATCTTATTATAAACTATACATAAAAAAATAAATAAAGTCTTTAATAAAGTTTCACGACTACAATTATTTTTATCAAATTCCCTGGTAAGTTGTATTAGTCTGCATTCTGCGTTTGAATAATACAGCTTTAATAAAAACCTTATAATAATTATTTTAAAGTGTATTCAGTGAAGAATGAAAAAAATTAATACATATAGTATCTTTTTCTTGAACTCCTTTTCAAAAAGTGGTATATTTTTTTCCTTGGAGGTTATTATGATAGTTCAATTAAAAAAACATATCCAAACAATATAAAGATGCTAAGTTTAAACTTCAAAATATATCTTTTGATATAAATAAGAAAGAAGTTATTGGAATTATTGGGCGTAATGGTACTGGAAAAAAAGCACTATTTTGAAAAATGATTAATGGCATTGTCAACTATGATAGCGGTGATATTCTTTATAAGAATCAATCTCTTAGTGAAATGACTCCGGCTACTCTTAGACAAACTAGAAAAAAATCTTGCTTATATATTTCAACATTCTAATCTTATTGATAACAAAAGTGTATATTATCATTTAAGCCTGGTATACAAATTAAATAAAGTCCCTGTTGATAAAAAAAGAAGGTAGATTATATCCTTGAGTTTATGAATATATCCCGTCTAAAAGACAGCCTTTGTGGTAGTCTTAGCGGTGGCGAACAGCAAAAAGTAGCTATTGCTATGGCACTTCTTCAAGAACCTGAAGTATTACTTTGCGATGAGATTAGTTCAGCACTCGACACCAATAGTGAAAAAGAAATTTTTTTACACTGTTAAACAAACTACGAGAAACATCAGATATCTCTATAGTAATGATTTCTCACAGTTTATCTTTACTTAAAAAAACTTCTGCGATAAAGTAATTATCATCGATGATTCTACAATTAAAGATATTATTATACCTAACAAAGATATTAAAGATGATTACGACAGCAATTATTATAAGTATGTAAAGGAGTTTTTTTATTGGATGATTGATTTATTCTTAAAAAAATTATGATGGTATAGTAAAAGCTTTTTGGGAAACAAATTATATGATGGGAATTTCTATGGTTACAGTTTTTTTGTAATCTCTATGCCACTAGGTATTCTATTATTTTCACTTAGTAAAGATTATTTACTACAAAAATAAAAGCATTATATGAAGGGCTTAGTATTTTTCTTAAATGCTCTTCGAAGTGTCCCCTTCTTAATATTTGTATTTATATTAATACCTGTCAATAGATTTTTTTATTTAAAACGTCATTTGGTAATATTGCAGCTATTTTACCTTTAACACTCGTTGGAGTTAGCTTATATGCTCGTTTTTGTAGAGCAAGCATTGCTGAATGTTCCTCAAAAAAATTATTGATAGAGCTATTAGTATGGGAGCTACGAAATTTCAAATTATTAGATACTTTCTCTTACCAGCAACAGTCGGAAATTTAATTTTATCCTTTACCTATACAACCATTAGCTTGTTAGCATATACCACTGTAATGGGTGTTATTGGGGCTGGCGGATTAGGTGAATTTGCCTTCAGGTATGGCTATCAAGAATACAATTATAATCTTATGTATTTAATTGTACTTATATTTATTATATATGTATTTATTATTCAGACAATTGGTTATGGATTAGCCAAAAAAATTCACAGGTAAAAAAAGAAAAAAATAATTTTTATTGAACTATTTTATAAACATATATTCCTATAAATAAGTATTCAAACACCTCTAAACTTATAAACAATCTAAGGAGACAAAAAAATGAAAAAAATTACTATCAATTTGCGCAAGTTTATTAGCGCTTGTATTAGTATTAACCGCTTGTTCAAGCAAAACTGAAACTAAAAAAAGAAAAATGTTACTATCAAAGTAGCTTCTCATACTGCACCTATGACAGATATGCTAGAGATGATTAAAGACGATTTGAAAAAAAGAAGGATATAACCTTGAATTAGTTAAAGTATCTGATAATGTTCAAGCTAACGTTGCATTAAATAATAAAGAAGTAGATGCAAACTTCTTCCAACACAAACCATTTATGGAACAATTTAACGCAAAAAAACAAAGGTAATTTAGTTGCGGTTCAACCTATTTACAATGCAACTGTTGCTTTCTATTCAAAAAGATATTAAAGACATTAAAGATCTTAAAAAAATGGAGCTGATGTAGCTATTCCATCTGATCCAACAAATATGGCACGTGCTTTACGCCTATTAGATCATGGTAAAGTTATCACACTTAAAGATCCAAATAGTTATACTGTAACTGTAGATGATATTAAAGAAAAATCCAAAAAAATCTTAAATTCTCACCTATTAGTTTACTTAACTTAAATGAAGCATATAAAGAAAAAGGACCTAGTATTCAACTACCCTACTTATATTGCTAAATTAAACCTTACACCTGGTAAAGATGGACTTCTAGTTGAAGATGAAAAAAAGATTCTACTTTTGCAGTAAGTTTAGTTGCACGTGAAGATAATAAAGACTCTGATGCAGTAAAAGCTCTTAAAAAAAGCTCTTGCTAGTGAAAAAAATTAAAAACTTCATTAATGAAAAACTAAAAGGACACGCAACTCCTGCATTTTTAATTTTTAACTCTTACTCATAAAGATTTTTTTACCACTATTTCCTTAAAGTTAGATTAGAAGTCTAGCTTTTAAGGATTTTTCACTCTAAATAAACATAGAAAAAAACGAGTCTTTCGACTCGTTTTTCTTATTACTTTTCTATTTTAATAATTTTTTTCAAATGCTTCTCTTACTTGTCCCTACAGAGAATCCAATAATTACTTGAATAGCTTTTACCATTACGCGCAACTCCAAGAGCTCCAGATTGTTTAATAAAGTTATCATCTTTTACTAAGCTTTCATCTTGTACATTAACACGTAATCTTGTTACACAGTTAGTTACATCAACGACGTTATCTTTTTCCACCTAAACCTTCTAAAATAATTACTGCTTGATCCGCATAAGCTGTAGCATCATCAACAACTTCTGTTTTTAGCTGCTTCTTTACCTCTTTCACGGTATTCTTGTTTAGAGTAAAGTTTAGTTTCAGCATCATCTTCTTCACGACCTGGTGTGTTTAAGTTGAATTTAAGAATCATAAATCTAAACACGAAGAAGTAAATTACTGAGAATATTAATCCTATTGTAATTTGAACAAACATTTGTCCAGAGTGATTTTTGAACATTGGTAACCAGTTAAGTGCTAAGAAGTCGATTAATCCACTTCCGAAGTTACCTACAACTCCAAATTGATACATAGTTGCTGACATTGCTGCTCCTAATACCGCGTGAGTAGCGAATAACATTGGAGCTGCGAATAAGAATGTAAACTCGATTGGTTCAGTAATTCCTGTTAAGAAACCAGTAAGAGCTGCTGGGATTAATAACCCTGCTACAACCTTTTTTTCTTTTTATCTTTAGCTGTAACATACATAGCTAAAGCTGCTGCTGGTAAACCAAATACTTTTTGAGTTACCGTGTAATGAGAATCCACCTTGTGGGAATAACTCTTTTAATGGAGTTGTGCTTTGAGAGAACTCTTTAATATGTTGCACCCAGTACGCTGTAATTCCATTTTTCTACTGCTGCTGGTCCAAACATAAATGGTCCATAGATGAAGTGGTGTAATCCTGTTGGGATTAAAATTCTTTCTAAGAAAGTATAAGTAAATACTCCAGCAATTCCAGATACTTTTAAGAATCCTTGTAAAAGCAGCAATTCCTAATTGAACTTTTGGCCATAAAAGAGCTGTTAAAAAAATGCAGCTGGAATCATTAAAATAAATCCTATTAAAATAACAAATGTTGAACCTTGGAAAATTCCTAATAACTCAGGAAGTTTTTTTATCAAAGTATTTGTTGTGAATTCAAACTGAAATTGATGCAATAATGATAGAACCGATAATTGAAGTATCTAGTGTGATTGCTCCAGCAATTCTAGTTAATCCTGTTGGTAATTTAAGAGCTGGCGTTACATCCACTCCGAAGAATGGGAATACTGTTAAGAACCCATTGATGAAGTAGTTAAAAATCATATAAATTAAGAACGCTTCTAATGCTGCACGCCCATTTGCTTTTTTTAGCAAGACCAATCGGAATACCAAGAGCAAAAAAACTACTGGCATTTGGTTAAAGATTGTCCATCCACCTTGTTCTATTACGAACCAGAAGTTGTACCAAAGTGTCCCTTCTGTCGCAATGCTCCCTACTAAGTTAGGGTTTTTTAAAAATTGAAGTTAATCCTACTACTAATCCGAAGAATGCGAATATAATAGATGGCATTAACATAGCGCCTCCAAAACGCTGAATTTTTTTGTAACATAACATTTTTCCTCCTTTTTATTTATTTTTTTCTGCTAATGTTACTTCTAAGCCATTATGGTCAGAAATTATTGGATAATTTACATTATTAAAGATAACATAACTTTCTTCAACATTTAATTTTTTTGTTAGAAAATATATAATCCAATTTCTTCTGACACATAGAATCTTCCCAACCACTGATATTTTTTTATACACGGTAACTCCTTTATCTTTTTTTAGAGCCATTTCATAAGTATCAAATAAACCTTGCTCAAGTATAGCTTTATATTCATCTACTTGATTAAAGTAATCTGTATTGAAATCTCCCATAAAAAAATTTTTAAGATTTGTATTATCTGTATAATTTACTAAGTTGTAAAAGATTTTTGTTCTATGTCTTCTCCTTTACAAGTTGGCAAGTTCATATGACAACTGTAAAATTCTACAATTTCATCATTTATTTTTTTAGATCTACTTTTTAAAATTTTTCTTGATTCTATAGAGGTCACGGTTTGTTGTGCCGTACAGTAAAAATCCTCTACGGCAACAACGTCACCTTTAGCTAAGATTGCTAAGCCCTCTTCAAATTTATCAAAACCAATATGTGAGTAAGTCCAATAATATTTATATCCTTGCTCTCCATATTCATTTATTTTATCTAATAATAATTTTTCCGAAATTGTCTTCTCTTATCCCTAGTTCTATAAGTTCACTACTAATCAATTGGTTTACTTCTTGCATCGCTATCACGTCATATTTTTCTACGATAGTTTTCGCTAAAATATTCAATTTTTTTCTAGTTGATTTTTCTTCTAACCAACTATGAACATTTTATTGTTAGTAGTTTCATAGTTACATCCTCACTATTTTTTTCTATTTATTCCAAATTTCTTCATTGTACTGAGTAATTGTACGGTCTGATGAGAAGAATCCTGCTTTTAGCTATATTAGCAATTACTTTTTCTTAACCATAAGTCACGATCTTCATAATCTGCTAACATCTCTTCTTTTTTTCGCATAATACTCTTCAAAATCGATAAGTGTCATGAACCAGTCTTTGTTTAATAGTTCATTGTACAATCTTTCTAATCTTTCTTTATTTCCAAGTTTTTACTAAATCTTCTGAAATAATAAAGTCAACTACTTCTTTTACTCCATCTTTATTGTAGTAATCTTTTGAAACATACCCAGCAGTTTCATATAGTTTGATAATCTCATCACTTTCTTTTACCGAAAATATAGATATTCTCACGTCCAACAAGCTCATCAATCTCTACATTAGCACCATCTAATGTTCCAAGTGTTAATGCTCCATTTAGCATAAATTTCATATTACCTGTTCCACTAGCTTCTTTTTGATGCTAGTGAGATTTGTTCAGAAATATCTGTCGCTGGAATTAATTTTTTCTGCAACACTTACGTTGTAGTTTTTCAACTAAGTATACATTTAAGTATTTATTTACTTCTGGATCATTATTAATTAACTCTGATAGACATAAAAATTAAATGAATGATATCTTGTGCTATGATATATGCTGGAGCAGCTTTACCACCGAAAAAAATACTGTAATTTTACGTTTTGGTAATTTTCCATTTTTAATATCAAGATATTTTTATTACATATAAAGCGTTCATTTGTTGACGTTTATATTCATGGAATCTCTTGATTTGAGTATCGATAATACTATTTTCATCTAACTCTATTCCTTGTGTTTCTTTCAAGTATTCTTTTAGAATAAGTTTATTTTCGTGTTTAATTTCTTCTAATTTAGCTGCTACTTCTTTACTATCAACAAAAAGCTAATAGTTTTTTTCTAATTTAGTTGCATCTGTTAAATACTCATCACCAATTAGTTCTTTTTAAGTACGCTGCTAATGGTCTATTAGAAAAACTCTAACCAACGTCTAAATGTTATACCATTAGTTTTTGTTGTTGAATTTCTCTGGATATAACTCATAGAAATGTTTTTAATTCAGAGTTCTTAAGAATTTCTGTGTGTAAGTATGCAACTCCGTTTACACTGTTTGAGAAGTGAATATCCATATTTGCCATATGTACACGATTATATTTATCAATGATTTGAATGTCTTCACCTTCATATTTAGAACGTATTACTGCATCTAATTTCTTAATAATTATTACTAAATGTGGCACTACTTCTTCTAAAAAAATTCTAATGGCCATTTTTCTAATGCTTCAGCCAAGATAGTATGGTTTGTATATCCTGTCATTTTTGGACGATTGAGTATGCTTCTTCAAATTCAATTCCATAATTTTTTCTGTCATAAGACGAATAAGTTCTGGAATTACCATACTTGGGTGCGTATCATTAATTTGAACATACGCGTATTCATATAAATCATGAATATTGCTTCCTTTAGCACGAGCTTCATCAATAATTAATTGCGCCGCATTTGATACCATGAAGTATTGTTGGTAAATACGTAAAAGTTCACCATTTCTATCACTATCATCTGGATATAAGAACAATGTTAAATTTTTTTCTTGATATCTGTTTTTATCAAAACTAATTCCTTCATTAATAATCGAACTATCGATTGAATCAATATCAAATAAGTTTTAGATAGTTTTTTTAGTCTCTTTTTTTATAACCAAGGACATCAATTCGTTTTTAATGATGATGTTAGACTAAAAGTTTTTTTAAATGGTACTGTATATTTTTACATCAGTATCTATTAACCAAGAATTATCTTCAATCCAGAAGTTTGGTTCTGCATGTTGTTCATTTTTTTAGAAAATACTTGTTTAAACAAACCACAGTGGTAATTTAATCCTACACCATCTCCGTTAATTCCTAAAGAAGAGATAGAATCAATAAAACATGATGCTAAACGTCCTAACCCTCCATTACCTAATGATGGCTCTAATTCTACTTCTTCAACTTCACTTAGACGTTTATTGGCTGCTGCTAATTCTTTTTTTCAATTTCATCATAAATTCCAAGATTTATTAAATTATTTGATAATAATTTACCAATTAAAAATTCTGCAGAAATATAATAAACTTTTTTTCTTATCGCTGTTTAATTCTTTTTTTCTCAGCTTCTTCTTTTTACATAGTTCAACAATTGAATATAAAGTTCTTTATTATTCAAATCACTTAGATTTTTTTGTTGTTTTTTTCTCGTACATAATTACTAAAAGTCATGTTATCCTCTCTCTCTTGCATATAGTTTTTGTAATATTTTTTTCAAGAACTCTTTTTCGTTCTGAAGTTAGGTCCTCTTCTAACATTCTCCATTCCCAGTTTCCTCCAACTGTAGATGGAATGTTCATTCTACTAGTAGTATCTTTTATCTAATAAATCTTGCATTGTTACAATCGCATAGTCACTTACTGATGAATAAATTCCTCGAATCATTGCTTCTGTAATTTTTTTCACCATCTCGACGGTTTAAATAAGTATCAACAAATTCTTTTTCCTTTTTTTCATCCAATTCAGCATACCAACCATTAACTACATCGTTATCATGTGTCCCAGTGTATGCCACACTATTTTGCGTATAATGATGTGGACGGTCTAAGTTGTCTTCTCCAGGAAACGCAAATTGAAGAATCTTCATACCTGGATAAGTAGAATCTTCTAGAAGTTTTTCGGCTTTAGCATCGATAAATCCAAGATTTTTCTGCAATAATTGGTAAATCTCCTAATTCAGCTTTTTATTTTTTTCAAATAGTTCAATACCAGGTCCTGCTTCCCAAGTTCCTATAGCTGCTGTTTCAGCATTACTGTCTATTTGCCAGTAATCAGAAAAATCCTTTGAAGTGATCTATACGAAGTACATCGTATATTTTAAAACTTTCTTGAACTCGGTATACCCACCAAGAATAGTTTTGTTCTCTATGTTTTTCCCAATTATAGATTGGATTCCCCCAAAGTTGACCAGTAGGACTAAAATCATCAGCAGGGCATCCAGCTACATAAAGTGGCTCGTTGTCTTCATTCACCTTGAATAGTTCTGGCATTGTCCACATTTCTACACTATCAGCACTAACATATATTGGCATATCTCCAATAATTTTTAATTCCTTTTGAGTTTGCATAATTCTTAAGAGCTAACCATTGTTTGAAGAAAAAAAGTACTGTGTTATTGTGTAATAACGAATACTATCTTGTAGCTCTATACGATATTTTTTTCGCGGGCACTTATTTCAGCACGTTTTATATCCTCATCCCAATGAATGAAGCTTTGATAACCAAAACTTTCTTTAATTGCCATATATTCAGCATAATCAATTAACCAGCTTGCATTTTCTTTTTTTCAAATTTCTCAATTTCGGTTAAAACTTTATCGCTTTTTAACAACATTAGCGACCGCTTTTTTTCTAAAATTGGTCTTCTTACGTCAAACAATAATCCATAGTCTACTTTTTTTCTGGATTATCTCCAAAGTTAACTCCTTCATAGTCTACTTTTTTTCTAAAAAGACCTTCTTCTTCTAATAAGTCGAAGTCAATTAGATTTAAATTCCCTGCCACTGCAGAAAAAAACTTTGATAAGGAGAATCTCCATAACTCGTTGTTGTTAGTGGTAAAAGCTGCCAATATGTTTGTTGAGTCTCTTCTAAAAAAATCAACAAAATCATAAGCGCTTTTTCCCAAATGTTCCAATACCTTGTTTCCCAGGTAGTGACGTAATATGCATCAATACCCCACTTGAACGTCTTCTCATTTTCGTCTCCTCCATAAAATTTTTACAACTTAATAATTACTTTAACTACTTAACAGTAATTATTATAATAAAAAGCGTTTCATCTTGTCAATACATTTATGTAATTCTTTTATTTTTCTTCTAACATATCCGTAAATGTTGGATTTTTGTAGAGAGATTTATATTACTCTTGATTTTTTTATAACTATACGTTTATAATAGTAAGATGAAATTTTTAGAAAGGTTTAGGGAGTATGAGTAAATATAAGCAAGTCTATAATGATATCAAAGGAAAAAAATTGATACACGTTTCTATAAACGTAATACTGAATTGCCTAGTGAAAATGACTTAGTAAGAGAATATGGTTATTCAAAAGATACAATAAGAAAAGCATTATCACTTTTAGAATTAGATGGATATATACAAAAAAATAAAAAGGAAAAAAATTCTTTAATTCTAGGACATGGACGTATTAAAAAAACAATTATTTAGGAAATATTAAAAACTTCAGCAGAATTAAATATAGATGGAAAAATACGAAATAAAAAAACAAACCTTGAAAGCCTATATATAATTCAAGGTGATAGAAAAAAATTATGGATATCTTTGGGGCAAATGAAAGCAATGATTTTTTTATCGCGTCAGTCGAAGCAGAACAATTAATGGAGAACGACTTGAGTATGAAGTTTCATATTTTTGATCGTTCATTAGTCCCTTTTTTTAAATAAAGATATAGCGGAAAAATTCAATTTATAAATATTTAGAAACTGAACTTGGTCTTAATATCACACATTCACGTCGTGAAATTTCATTCAGATATGCTACTGATGAAGAAAAAAACAACATATGGATCTTGGAGTCTATGATATGGTTGCTGTTGTTGAAAGTATTACTTACTTATCGAATGGTAATATTCTTCAATACGGTGTTTTTAAGTTACCGTCCAGATAAATTCACCTTTTGTTACAATGGCAAAAAGATAACACAAAAACTAATCAAACACACCTCAAATATTAGACTTTTTCTCAAGTCCAATCTTCGAGGTGTGTTTTAAATTTATTTATTAGCTTCTATTTTAATCTTTCTTCTAATTCTGCTTTTTAATTCTTCAAATCCTGGTTTTTCCTAGAAGTGCAAACATATTTTTTTCTTGTATGCTTCCACACCTGGTTGGTCAAATGGATTTAATCCTTGCATATATCCAGAGATTCCTACTGCTTTTTCGAAGAAATATACTAAGTATCCGAATGTAAACTCACTCATATCTGGAAGTTCAACTACAAAGTTAGGTACTCCTCCATCTGTATGTGCAAGCAATGTACCTTCAAATGCTTTTTGTATTAACAAAGTCCATAGTTTTTTTCCTGCCAGGTAATTAAGTCCATCAAGATTATTTTCAGCTTCTTTAAGTTCTATATCTTTGTTTGGAGTTTTAACTTTTAAGATTGTTTCTAAAAGAATACGACGTCCTTCTTGAACATATTGACCCATTGAGTGTAAGTCTGTTGAGAAACATACACTTGATGGATATAATGCTTTGCCATCTTTACCTTCAGACTCTCCATAAAGTTGTTTCCACCATTCATTAAAGTAAACCATTGACGGCTCATAAGAAACTAAGATTTCAATTAATTTTCCTTTTTGTTGTAAAATGTTACGCATTACTGCATATTGGTATGCAATGTTTTTTCTTAAATCTGGTGTAGAAAGTTCATCCTGTGCTAACTTAGCACCTGCCATCATTTTATCAATATCAACACCACTAACCGCGATTGGTAATAATCCAACAGCTGTAAGAACTGTAAAACGTCCTCCAACATCGTCAGGTACTACAAAAGTTTCATATCCTTCATCATCGGCAAGTGATTTTAATGCCCCACGTGCTTTATCTGTTGTTGCATAAATTCTTTCGCGAGCTCCTTCTTTTCCATATTTTTTTCTTCAAGTAATTCTTTTGAAAAATACGAAAAGCTATTGCTGGTTCAGTAGTTGTCCCTGATTTTGAAATTACATTTACTGAAAAATCTTTTCCAGTAGTTTTTTTAGGTAATTTACCAATTCTTGTGTATATGTTGAAGAAATTGTGTGACCTACAAAAAATACTTGAGGAGTTTTGCGATCTTTTTTCATAAAAGTTGTAAAAACTATCATTTAACATTTCTATAGCTGCACGAGCTCCTAAATAAGATCCACCTATTCCGATAACAACAAGCACATCAGAATTGTTTTTGAATTTTTTTACTAGCTTCTTTAATACGTGCAAATTCCTCTTTATCATAATTAGTCGGTAATTCCAACCAACCTAAGAAATCATTTCCGATCCCTGTTTTGTTATGCAGCTGATTATGTGCAACTTTTTACATAATCCTCCATATTTTTTTCACTTCTTGTTCATTAAAGAAATTTAACGCTTTTTGAATAATCAAAAATTTAAGTGCATTTTTTTGTTCTCCTTTGTTTGACTTTACCTTTTATTATAAATCATTGTTGGCTTGTCGTCTATAATATAATCATAAATTAATTCAGAAACTTTTTCTGCATTATGTCTAATCACATTATTTTTCAACGATTCCAACATCTCTATTTTCTATTAATTCAATTCCCAATTTATTTATTTCTTCATAGTCAATTCGAACAGCTTCTTGTTTTTTTCTTTGTGATATTTTTCTAAAACTTTCGAATCGAACTCACGTGAATTAGCAATAACTATATCGAAAAATATTTTCTTCAACATGTTTGTTTATAGCCTTTATATGATCTGAAACAGTATAATTATCCGTTTCACCATGTTGTGTCATGACGTTGCAAACATATATCTTTTTAGCTTCACTCTCGCGTATTCTTTCTGATACATTAGAAATTACTAAATTTGGAATTATAGATGTATATAGACTACCTGGCCCCATGATAATGTAATCCGCCTCTTCAATTGCTTTTAACACATCCTCATTAGGTCTGACTCTAGACGGAGTTATATAAACATGATCAATAATCCCACCGGCTTCAGTTATCGATGACTCACCACGAATAATTTCTCCAGTAGACAACACCGCATTAAGTGTTGCAATATCATTTGTTGTTGGTAATACCTTACCACGTACATTTAGTATTTTACTCATTACTTTTACCGCTGTTGTAAAATCACCATGAATATCCGTCATTGCAGCTAACATTAAGTTTCCTACTGGATGGCCTTTTACTTCTCCAGAGTCAAATCTATATTGAAACATCTTTTCCAAGTACGGCTCAACATCTGATAAAGCCGCTATAACATTCCTTATATCTCCAGGAGATGGAATATTCATATCACTTCTAATTTTTCCAGAACTTCCCCCATCATCTGCTACAGTAACTATTGCTGTTATATCCAGAGGATACTTCTTTAATCCTCTAAGAAGAACAGATAAGCCTGTTCCTCCACCTATAGTTACTACTTTTACTTTTGTTCTCATTTCCTACCTACCCTTGTCTATATCTCGATGTTCAAGATAAACTTTATATCCTAATTTCGAAATATCTTCATGTATTTTTTTCGAGCAATACTTACTGAGCGATGCTTCCCTCCAGTACAACCTATTGCAATCGCTACTTTATCTCGCCCTTCATACTGATACTTATCAATCATATAAACTATTAAATCTTTATATTTCTCATAAAATTCCTGTGTCATACTATCTGAAAAAACATAATCAAACACTTCTGCATCTTGTCCAGTTTTTTCACGAAGCTCATTTATATAAAATGGATTTTTTTAAAAAAATCTAACATCCACTATGTTATCAGCATCAATGGGTAATCCATATTTATAACTGAAACTAGAGACAGTTATATGATAACTATCTTTCTTTTCTATTCCAAAAATCTGCCAATATTTTTTTGTTGCAAAATCTTTTACCTTTAAATTAGTAGTATCATAAATGTAGTTTGCAATACCTTTAACTCCATCCATAGCGTGACGCTCTTGTTTTATACCTTCGAGAAGACTATATTCTGTCGATAATGGATGATTTTTCTCGTTTCTTTATAACGATTAACCAAAACTTGATCTTCACTATCTAAAAAGATAATCTTTAAGTCAAAAATATTCATTATGCTGAATTTTTTTAAATAACTCTTTTAAATCAACATGAAGATGCTTACTTCGAATATCTATACTAATAGCCGTTTTGTCTATCTCTTTTTCTTCAATTATACGTAAAAAAATCCTCAACTAAAAAGTCCAGGTAGATTATCTGTACAAAAATATCCTTGACTTTCAAAAATACTTAACGCTGTATTCTTACCTGCTCCACTTATTCCTGTAATTATTACTAATTTTTTCATAGCTTCACATCCATCTTATAATATATCTGCATCATTCAACAATTTGATGTATTTTCTAGATAATCATCAAATTCTAATTTCTATTGTACACTAAAAAACTTTTGTGTAGTATTTTTCAAAATTAAAAAAAGATTAACTCTATCACATATTATATATAATAGAGCTAATCTCTTATCCTTTATCCATTATTTGAATTATTGTTATTTCTGTTTGATCTATTATTAGAAGCGGTATTTCCACTATTATTTGAGTTGTTATTTCTATTGTTCGTCGTGTTAGAATCATTATCATCGTTATCTGAATTATTATTCTCAGAACGATTTCTTTCTTCTTGCGCTCTTCTTTGCTGCTCTTCTATTTGACGGCGTTCACTATCTGAAATAACCCTTACACCACCATCTATTGAACCAACATTCCCTGGAACATTAAATCCTCTAGGCGGATGGATACGAACTATATTTTTTGCATATTCACTCTATATAACATTTGTGTTCTTTGTGTATCTTGCTGTGTCATGAATTTAGTTGGACCATCAATTGTATCAAATCCTTGCCATACTGCTAAAGTATAATTACTTGTATATCCTATTGTCCAAGAATCTTTTGAGTAATTATTTATATCAAAGCCATATTTTTGTGCTTCAGCTTCCCCGAAAGTTGTAGTTCCCGTTTTAACTGCCATGTCTGCTCCACTTATACGTGCATAAGCTGCTGTCCCATTAACTACATTACGTAACATCGATGTCATTATATAGGCAGTAGATTCTTTTATAACTCTCTTTCTGTCATCAGTACTAAAACTTTTTATTTCAGTACCTTCACTATCATAGACCTTTTTAATAGCTTTTGGTGTTGCATAATACCCACCATTACTAAATGGTACATATGCTGCTGCCATTTGAAGTGGTGAATAACCATCACTACTTCCTCCTATCGGCGTTGTTATAGAATCATCTTTTACTTCCATACCTACATTAGCTGCATATTGCTTAACTCTTTCAAATCCAACTTGCTGATATGCTTTTAATCGCTGGTATATTGTATGACCATGTTAATGCATTATTCATCGTAATATTACCATGGTATTGTCTATCCCAGTTTTGAATTTGAGTGCCAGGTATTGCTTTATCTTCTATTGTTTGCCCTGATCCCCCAATTTAAGTACTCAATAGCTGGTCCATAAGCCAAAATTGGTTTAATTGATGATCCAGCTTGTAACTTCGCTTGCGTTGCTATATTATATCCATGGAAAGTCTGATTTTTCCCACCATATAAAGCCGCAATTCCACTATTTTCATTATTTAAAACAACCATCGATACATTACTTGCCTGTTTTATACCTACTAAATTACTACTCATACTTGTACTTAATGAATCTTGGATTTTCGGATCGAAATTAGTGTAAATCTTAAGTCCTAAGTTTAGCACGTCTCCTTCATAATCCTTATATTCTTTACTATTCTTAAGTTCTCTAACTATTTCATTCATATATGAAGTGTATTTACTATCAAACTCACTAGAAAGAATAACACGTTCATTTTCATTTCTTTTCACTATACCTGCAAGTACATCTGTGTTTTTTTAGCAGCAGTTGCTTCTTGTTCAGTAATTTTTCCCGTGATATTGCATTAAATAAAGTACTGTATCACGACGTGTTTTAGCCGCTTCTGCATTATCATATGGATTATAAGTATTAGGATGTTGAGGTAATCCGGCAAGTAATGCCATTTGTGGCAATGTTAATTGACTTAATTCTTTACCATAGTAATACTTCGCTGCTGTTTTCAATCCATAAACACCATCTGAATAATAAATTCTATTTACATACATAGTAAAAAAATAGACTCTTTATCATAATTTTTGTTCTAATTTATAAGCTAAGTATGCTTCCTGAACTTTACGTTTTACACTCTTATTATCATCTAGAAACGTTCTTTTTAATAAGCTGCTGTGAAATTGTAGATCCCCTTGAGAACCAAAACCACTCGTAAGATTAGAAAAGACAGCTTTTACTAATCGACGATAGTCTACTGCTCCATGTTCGAAGAATCTATTATCCTCCGTTGCTAATATTGCCTCCTGCATTTTTTTCAGGAATATCAGATGTTTCTAAATTTTTCACCAACTTGATTACCAAGTTTAGCTACCTCATTGTTATTTACATCATAAACAACTGTTCTACTATTGTTATCTAATATTTTTCGAATCAAAAAGCTGGCGCTTGATAAATCCAAAAATACACATAGTAAAAAAATATTGAAATAATCGCAATACTTGCGGCATATAAACCATATCTCAAAAATTTTTTTAGCCATAGTCCTTTTTTTCCGTTATTGAAATTTGGTTTACTTATTCTTCCTGGTGGTAGGGGTCTTCTTCCGTTAGGATTACCTCCTCTTCCTCCTGAGCCTTGTTGCCCTTGAGGTGAATTTGATGATATTTGCTGACCACTTTTAGATCTTTTGAGCTCGTCTTCTCATCATTTCCTCATTTATTGCTCGCCTTTGTTGTTCATTTGTTTTTTTGAACTACTAATATTTTTTTCTAGATATATATCCACCTGGCATAACGGTTTTTTCTCTGTTGAATGCTTATCTCTTCTAGATAAACGCTCATTATTATTTTTCTGCCATAGCATATCCTTTCTTTACATAATATTTAAACTTTCTATTTCTTAACTTTTACTTTCATTTTGAAAAATAAAATTCAATAATACTAAATTAATTTTAATGTATATTTTAAAAATCAATTTACTTAACTAAATATTATTAATATTTACAATTATTTAATCTATTTGTAACATAATTACATCTTAATAATATCATATGCTCATATGAAAAAAATAAGTTACCAATTAGCACTTATCTATTAAATTATATTTATTTTTATCTTATATTAAACTTAAAAAAAGCGACTTTGAAAATTATAATTCAAAGTCGCCCTTACTAAGTTCATTTAATTATTTTTGTTGAAGAAGCTTCTACATCACCTATTGCTGCTTTAGCTGCCGCTATACGCGCAATTATCACACGATATGGAGAACAAGATACATAACCTAAACCTAGTTTAGAACATAGAAGAATTGATTTTTTCATCTCCTCCGTGCTCTCCACAAATTCCAAGTTTAATAGCTGGTTTTTGTCTCACGAGCTTTTTTTGAACCGCAAGTTGCATCAACTCTAATACTCCACTCTCATCTAAATGAACAAAAGGATCAGATTCTAGAATATTTTTTTCTTTTTATAAATATCAATAAATTTTCTCTGCATCATCTCTAGAGTAACCGAAAGTAAGTTGAGTTAAGTCATTTGTACCAAAACTGAAGAAATCTGCATGTTTAGCAATCTCTATCCGCAATTAAACATGCGCGTGGTATTTCTATCATGGTACCGACTTTATAAGTGAATTCTGTTTTGTATAAGTGAATTTCTTTTTCAACTAACTCTACTATTTGTTCTCGAAGTACAGCCAATTCTTTTTCTAATCCAACTAACGGAATCATAATTTCAACATTAACGTCTACGCCTTCTTTTTTTAGCTCTTATTGCTGCTGAACTAATTGCTTTAGCTTGCATCAGATAAATTTCTGGATATGTGACACCTAAACGGCACCCACGATGTCCCATCATCGGGTTAAATTCTGCAATGCTAGCTACTTTTAGACTTCAATTGAGACACCGTTACATTTAGATCTTCTGCAATAATTTCTATTGTTTTTATCATCTTTTGGTAAAAAAATTCATGTAAAGGTGGATCTAATAGACGAATATTAACTGATTTTTCCATTAGCTGCCTTGAATATTTTTATAAAAATCTTCACTTTGAATAGGTTGCAATCTTTCTAAGAATTTTACCCTTTCAGCTGTATCAGCTGCTAAAATCATTTTTTTCTCACCAAGCTAATTCTATCTTCTTCAAAGAACATATGTTCTGTTCTACAAAGTCCTATACCTTCAGCTCCGAACTCAAAAAGCAACTTTAGCATCAATTTCATTATCTGCATTTGCAAAAACGCTCATTTGACGAATTTCATCTGCCCAACTTAATAACTTTTTAAATCTAGAACTAAATGTTGCATCTACCTTTTTTCCACTTTCACCAAGATAAACTTTACCACTACTTCCATCAACAGAAATTGTATCACCTTCACGTAAAAACTAAATCAGAAATTCTTAGAGTTTTTTTCTTTATAGTCAATAATCATGTTTTGACAACCACAAACACAACATTTACCCATTCCACGCGCTACTACAGCAGCATGCGATGTCATTCCTCCCCTAAGTGTAACTATCGCTTCCGAGCTAACCATTCCTTCAATATCTTCTGGTGAAGTCTCTTCGCGTACTAATACTACAGCTTCTGTTTTTGCAGCCTCTACCGCTTCTTCTGCAGAAAAGTATATTTTTACCTACCGCAGCTCCAGGAGATGCAGCCAGACCTTGAGTAAGTTCTTTAGCTCCTTTTAAGCTTTTCTCTTCAAATGTTGCATGTAGAAGTTTATTGATTTCCTCAGTTCCTACTCTTAAAATAGCTTCTTCCTTGCTTATAATACCTTCTTCTACCAAAGATACCGCTACTTCAACAACCGCATTAGGTGTTCTTTTAGCATTACGAGTTTGAAGTATATATAATTTCCCATCTTCAATTGTGAACTCGATATCTTGCATATCTTTTATAATGTCTTTCCAGTTTTTAGAGATATCAACAAATTCTTTATAAAGATGTGGCATATCTTCTTCTAAGATACTAATATTTTTAGGTGTTCTGATTCCTGCTACTACATCTTCCCCTTGAGCGTTTATCAAGTATTCACCAAAAAGTTTATCCTCACCTGTTACTGGGTTTCTACTGAATGATACCCCAGTCCCACAGTTGTCTCCCATGTTTCCAAATACCATCGCTTGAATATTAACAGCTGTCCCCTAATTTATCACTGATATTATGCAATCTACGATATACTTTAGCTCTATTATTATTCCAAGATTTGAATACTGCTTCAACAGCAAGCATAAGCTGTTCTTTTTACACTCATTGGGAAATCACGGCCTACTTCTTTTTTTGTAAATAGCTTTTGAATTCTTCCACTACTTTGAATAAAGTCTTTTTTTCATTCATGTCACTATCTTGAGCATAACCATTTTCTTCTTTTAACACGTGTTAAAACTTCTTCAAATTTATATTTTTTTCAACATTCATAACGACATCAGAAAACATTTGAATAAAAGCGGCGGTAACTATCGTATGCAAAGCGATAATTATTATTTTTCGCTAAAACTATTGTAGTTTCATCATTTAATCCTAAATTTAAAATTGTGTCCATCATCCCTGGCATTGAGAATACCGCACCACTACGTACAGATACCAATAATGGATTTTTCTAGACTTCCTAGTTTTTTTCCCAATTTCTTTCTCTAATGTTTCTAATTGATCGTTTATTTGTTTTAAAATTTCAGGTTTTATTCTTTTCCCCATTTTCATAATAACTGTTACAGCTTTCTGTTGTAATAGTAAATCCAGGAGGTACATTTATCCCTAAACTCTTCATTTCCGCAAGGTTTGCACCTTTTTCCCCTAATAAAGATCTCATATCTTTATTACCTTCACTGAAAATTATAAACATATTTCTTCGTCATTGTATTTTTCCCCCACAAAATTATTTGTATATTTTTTTAAAACTTTTTATAATTCTTAATTGTTAGTATTTTAAAATCAAAAGATACTATATCTTTTTATTTAAATACTTCTATAATATCCGTTAATTAAAATAATTAATTATTTTTGTTTTAAACCTCTAGTCCTCGTTCTCTCATAATCCCAATAACTATTTCGGCTGTTTCCTCTATTGCTTTATTATGAACATCAATTACAGGACATCCAATTTTTTTCCATAATCTCCAGTGCATATTCTAACTCTTCAAAAGATTCTCATCTCATCTGTATAATCTGTTCCTTGGTCAACTCCAAGTGCTTTTTAATCGTTCTTCCCTTAACTTATTAAGCTGTTCAACAGAATTCGTTAGCCCCAGAATTTTACGCTTAACTTCATATAGTTCTTCTGGTAAAATTAAATCTCGAACTATAGGAACGTTCATAACTTTGATGTTTCTATTTGCTAAATATAAACTAAGTGGTGTTTTTGAAGTGCGCGATACTCCCAAAAATTATCACATCTGCTTCCCTAAATCCATTTATATCCTTACCATCATCATATTTTACAGCAAACTCTAATGCATCTACCCTTTTAAAATACTCCGTTCCCATTTTTCGAATTAATCCTGGATTATTTCTCTGATTTTTACTTTTAATTTTTTTCTTCAAAAAAATATCCAACATATCGCTCAATAAATCGATAACTTTGATATTTCTTTTCTTCTGCAAGTTCTCTTGCATATTTTTGCAAGCTCTTTGTCTACTAACGTTTGAACTACTACATCTCCCTCAGCTATATTAGTCATAATAGAATCTATTTTTTTCCTTCGTGCAAACATTAGAGTTTTTTTAGAACTTTATACTTAACTTGTCCATATGAGAACTGAACTAATGCAGCATCAACTACATCTTTTGCAGTATTCCCTATGGAATCTGAAATTATGTGTACAGTTAGCATATTATCCCTCCAGTATCTCTAGCAATAATTTTATCAATGTAGTTTTTGAAACTTTACCTACGATTATCCTATTACCATTGTCATCCTCCCTAACAACCGGTAAACAATCAATCTCATGCAAAATAATCTTTCTCACAGCATCACTTACTAATTCATCCTCATGAATATAAATTACATTAGGAACACGTGTCATAGCAAGCGCTATAGGTAATGAATCAGCATCAGCATTTCTCGCTAGTTTCAACATATCTTTTCTAGAAGTAACACCAACTAAATGATTCTCTTCATTAACTATAAAAATAGTGCCTACATCGTAAATAAATAACTTCGATAATACTTCTGAATAACTTTGCTGTACTTTTTAGCTGTTATAGCTATCCCCATTATTTCTTTTAACAGATTTCCTTTTTACTTCTTCCCTTTTTGCTCCCCTGGTGAAAAGTTATAATTATAATAGTATCCGACATTTAGGCTTTGCTTCTAACACTTCTAACATCCCTAAAACTGCTAAATCATTTCTAAGTGTAGATTTACCTAAAGACAGTTTTTCCGCAATTTCATCACTAGTAATTGGTTCAAAACTCTTTTTACTATTTCAATTATAGCTTTATGTCTGTCGGTTAATTTCATTGTTCCTCCTTTATTACGTTTTACAACTATAATTATATAATATATTACACATTATTTCAAGGCTAAAAAAAATAAATAATGTGTAATATGTACTTTTTTAAAAATATAATATGACAATAAAATGCTATACTTATATTATTCAAAATAAATAAAATACACCTTCTTAACTATTATTTGTAAAAAACTTAATTTTATATTTAAAGCTATATATGATATAATAGAATAAAAAAAGTAACGAGGTGTATTATGTCAAAATTATCAAAACTTTTTAATAATTGGTTCTGGAATCGCAGTAGCTAACTATTACACTAAAAAAACTCAGAAAAAAACTAGAAGAACATTTTAACTTTATAAAGAAAAAAAGCAAAAAGATTCATACGGTTATACTAGATGTATGATTCGTTATGCAGAAAAAACGGAATTGTCGAAGCTGCTGATTATTTATGTAAAGATGCCATTAAAAAGTTGCTAATCGTACAAAAAAATAAGCTAACAGAAAACTTACAACGATGCTGTTGACTATGGAAAAAAAGTTATCTGACAACGCATGCGAAATAAAAGAACATGCTAGTAATATCCAGTGAGTATTCTGCCGAATTCAAGGAAAAATCTAGGCTCTGCTAAAAAGTCGCTGAAGAAATCAAACCAAATATTTCTAATTTTGTTGAAACTGCGAAACAAACAGTTAATTCAATAAAAAGAGAAAGTAGAAAACATTAAAGAAGAACTAGAAGAAGACAAAGTTAAAGAAAAAAATTCAAGCTTTCTCTGAAAATGCAGAAAAGAAAGTAGACGAAGTTAAAGAAAAAATAGAAACTGAAGTTCTAAAAAGAAAAAAAGCTGAAGTAGAAAACAACGAGCAATAGTGAGGTGTATTTATGAATTTATTATCTATTGATACATTACCTAATACCGGTGAAGTAGTTAAAAAAATTATGGAGCGTATATCGGTATTGCTATTATTCTCCTAATTATAATCTTCCTTTTTTTGGAAAAAGAAAAAAACAACAAAGATGAATAAACTTATCTATAAAAATAAAAATCCTTAAACTTAAAAAAATCATAGTTTAAGGATTTTTTTATTTTATTATTTTAAATTATCTAACGCACTAATACGTTCTTTAACACTATCATATTGTTCTTGATATGCTACTTGTTTTTTTCTTTTTTTCTTTATCTACAACGGCTTCTGGAGCAGAACCAACAAATTTTTCATTAGAAAGTTTTTTTGTTTACTCTATCTAATTCTTGTTGTAATTTCTCTAGTTCCTTTCCTAGACGTTCTTTTTTCTTTATCTACATCGATTAAATCACTTAATGAAACGTAGATTTCAGCACCTGGTAAAATACGACTAATATCAGTTTCGCTTGCTTCTACTTCACGTTCAATAATAAGTTCGCTAGGACGTGCAAATTTTTCTAGGTATGCACTTCCACTTAATAATACTTCTTTTACGTTTTCTTGTGCGTATTTAATCTTAATAGGTATTTCTCGTGACATAGGTGCATTAACTTCACTACGGATATTACGTACTGCTGTAATTACATCTTGGATAAATTGCATATCTTCAGTTTCATTTTTCAAATACTAAGCTTGCTTCAACTTTAGCAAATTCGCTAGTTACAATACTATCTCCTGTGTGAGGAATGTGTTGCCAGATTTCTTCAGTTACGAAATGGCATAAACGGATGTAACATTTTTTTAGAGAAGCATCAAGTACATATACTAAAAATAGATTTAGTAGTTTTTTCTTAGTAGCTTCATCTTCACCATTTAATGAAATCTTAGCAATTTCAATATACCATGAACAGAATTCTTCCCATACGAAGTTATATAGAATGCGGCTTGCTTCACCAAACTCATATTTCTCGAATAATCTTTCGAAGTCTTCAATAGTTTTAGCAAGTTTTGTTAAGATATATTTATCAGCTAGTGTTTTTTTCTCCTGATAAATCTATATCATTGTACTCAAAACCCTTCTAGATTCATAATTACGAAACGAGAAGCGTTCCAGATTTTTATTAATATAATTCCAACTTGCTTCAATTTTTTTCAGTTGAGTAACGTAAATCTTGTCCTGGTGTTGAGTTTGTAGCTAAGAAGTAACGTAAGCTATCGGCTCCGTATTGTTCAATTACTTCCATCGGATCTACACCATTACCAAGAGACTTACTCATCTTACGGCCTTGTTCATCACGGACTAAACCGTGGATTAAACAATCTTCAAATGGACGAGTCCCTGTAAATTCTAAGCCTTGGAATACCATACGAGCAACCCAGAAGAAAATAATATCATATCCAGTTACTAAACAACTATTTGGATAATAACGTTTTAAAATCTTCACTTTCTAAATCCGGCCATCCTAATGTTGAAAATGGGAATAGATGCTGATGAATACCAAGTATCAAGAACATCTTCATCTTGAACGTAGTTTTTCGATATCTTTTGGTGGGTTTACATCAACATAAACTTCTCCCAGTTTCCTTATGATACCAAGCTGGAATACGATGTCCCCACCATAATTGACGAGAAATACACCAGTCTTGAATATTTTCCATCCATGTATTTAATGTATGCTCAAAACGTGGTGGATAAAAATTAACTTTTTCCTTTATCATCTTTTTGATTTTCTAAAAACTTTATCAGCAAGAGGTTTCATATCAACAAACCATTGTTTAGAAAGATATGGCTCAACAACTGCACCACTACGTTCTGAATGCCCTACTGAGTGAAGATGTTTTTCGATTTTGAAACAAACTCCACTTTCTTGCAAGTCTGCAATAAGTGCTTTTCGACATTCAAAACGATCCATACCATTATATTTATCTGCATACTCGTTCATTACAGCACCTTCATCCATAACGATAATACGTGGTAAGTTATGACGTTCCCCTACTTCAAAGTCATTTGGATCGTGCGCTGGAGTAATCTTAACAACGCCACTTCCAAAAATCTTTTTCAACATATTCATCTGCAACAACTGGAATTTCTTTATTTGTCACTGGTAGAAGAACTGTTTTTACCAATGTATTTTTTTGATATCTCTCATCTTCAGGATGAACCGCAACAGCAGTATCTCCAAATAGAGTTTCTGGACGAGTAGTTGCTACTTCAAATAATCTCCACTTCCATCAGCTAAGAAATATTTAAGATGATAAAATGCACCTTCTACATCTTTATGAATTACTTCAATATTTGAAAGAGCTGTTCTTTGAACTGGATCCCAGTTAATAATTTTTTTCTCCACGATAAATAGTTCCATTATTATAATGGTCTACAAAGATTTTTTTGTTACAGCTTTGTTTAATCCTTCATCAAGGGTAAATCTTTCACGAGAATAATCAAGACCCAATCCTAATTTTGCCCATTGCTCACGAATATAACCAGCATATTCTTCTTTCCATTCCCACGCACGCTCTAAGAATTTTTTTCACGACCTAAGTCATAACGTGAAAACTCCTTCTTCACGCATTTTTCGCTTCTACTTTCGCTTGAGTCGAAATACCCGCATGATCCATTCCTGGAAGATAAAGTACATCAAATCCTTTTAGACGTTTGTAACGCGTTAACATATCTTGTAATGTTGTATCCCATGCATGTCCAATATGTAATTTCCCAGTTACGTTTGGTGGTGGAATTACTATTGTATATGGATTTTTATTACTTTTTATTGTCGGCTTTAAAAAAACTTCTTTTTCTAACCACCAATTGTAACGATTTTTGTTCAACTTCGGTCGGATTATATTTTTGTAGACATTTCAGTCATAGCTTTTCCTCCTAATTATTAAATATTTTTTTAATTTCTCACTTTATTTATTAAGTTTATTTGTGGCTTATATATTAAATTTTTAGATAAAAAAATAACCTTCATCCTGATATAAGGACGAAAGTTTCCGTGGTACCACCTTTATTCTAATTATAATTAGCACTTAATAAGATTAACGCTCTAACCACGTTTAAAGCTACTTACCTTTCACTCTAAATGCTCACCGTCTACTTCAAAGTCCTGCCTAGGAGAAATCTCTCAACCACTGATTTCTTTTTCTGTATCCTACGGTACGCAAGAACTTCTACTTATCGGCTCATCGCATATATTTTTATAATTAAAATACGTTTAATATAATATCACAATTCACAAAAAGAATGCAAGGAATATATCGCTCTATGATAAATATCTAGATATTTTTAAAAAAACCAGTCTACTATTTCTAATAGACTGGTTATTCTCATTAGTCTTCTTTTTTTATTTTTTTCCATGCTGTAGCGTTATCTATTTTTTTATTGGTAAATTATCTAAGTAAAATTCTGGATCTTTCCCTTGTTTATGTTGTTTTACATAGTCTTTTAATACAACATAAACCACACCAGAAAGTCCAATAATAGCTATTAAGTTAAGTAAACTCATAATACCCATCGTTACATCAGCAAGTCCCCAAACTAAAGTCTAAGTCCATTACACTTCCGATATATACAAATATACATACAATAACACGATATACATTTACTGCCCATTTTTTTAGGAAGCAAAGTATTGAATATTAGTTTCTCCATAGTAGTAGTTACCCAATAACTGAACTATATCCAAATAAAGAAAGATTGCATACGATTAAGAAAGACAGTACCCAATACTTCCAATTTGTGAAGTAAGGGCTGCTTGTGTAAGCTGAATTCCTTGTAAGCTACCTTTACCATACTCTATGCCAGGATATAATAAAATTAAAAATGCTGTCGCTGTACATACTAAACAAGTATCAAAATATACACCAAGTGTTTGAATAAATCCTTGTTTAGCTGGGTGCGTACTATCAGCTGTTGCTGCTGCGTTCGGTGTAGAACCAAGACCCGCTTCGTTAGTAAACATTCCTCGTTTTACCCCAAGTAAAATTGAAGTTCCCCATACCAATTACACCACCACCAACTTGTTCAAGACCAAATGCTGATTTTTATAATTTGTCCAAGTAATCCTGGAATCTTATCAAAATTAATAATCATAATTATAAAAACTATAAATAAGTAAATAACAGCCATAATAGGAACTAACCATTGAGTAATTTTTACAACCTTTGTCACTCCTCCAAAAATAACAAAAACTGTAAGTACTAAAAAGTGCAATACCTGCAACTTTAGAATTGATATTATAAATTTCTAATGATTGAGCTATAGTATTTGTTTGTACTGAGTTGAATGCAATACCATAAGTTATTGAAATAACAATCGCGAACAATACACCCATCCATTTTTGACCAAGACCTTTTTCCATATAGTATGCTGGTCCCCCACGATAAACACCTTTTCTGTCGCGCACTTTATACACTTGGGCAAGCGTAGATTCCGCAAAAGATGAAGCTCCTCCAAAAAGTGCAACCACCCACATCCAAAATACTGAACCAGGACCACCTAATGCTATCGCAATAGCAACACCAGCAATAGTTCCTGTTCCCACACGTGATGCAGCAGAAATAGTAAAGGCTTGGAATGCTGATACTCCTTTTTGTTCTCCATCTTTTCCTACTTTTGGTTTTTCAGAAATTAATCTGAACATTTCTTTTTATGTAAGTAAATTGAACAAATTTCGTACTAAATGTAAAAATAAATACCTGTAACAATTACTAATCCGATTAAAAAAAGTATGACCACATAAAGTCATTTCAGACTAGTAAGTAAATCCATTATATTCATAATAAACGTCTCCTTAAATATACTAAAGTAAAGTTAATAATTATAAATTATATTTATTAACTTTATTATTATACTTGAATATACTTTATTATATAAATATATGTTATATTTTCTAACATTCTTTATTAGAGATATTTGATACTTTTTAGAAATACATTAGTTTATATTATCCCCTATAATCAAAAAAATCTTCTTAGATTATAAATTTCCATTATTATAATCTAAAAAGATTTACGCATATAAGTTATTTAATTAATTTTTATAGAATATTACAATTATTCCCCATCTTCTTTTTCTCTTCAGTTTCTTGATTAACTGACGGATAATAAATTTTTGTTATCTTCTATAGGATAAGCTAGCATTCTACCTCTTGACTTCAATTCCGCTCTTATTTCATCATAAGTTAATTTTTTTCATAATCTAATTTTTTTCATAAAGTGCATATTGACCACTTTTTACTTTTTTTCCATATATTAAATGCAGAAACAAGATATATAAACATAAAACCTACATTAATTAAACTATATATTGATGAATAAGTATACCCCCCATTTATATAAATACTATTTGCTACTAGGTTTATTATTAACGGAAATAATAAATTTACTACTAACAATGCTTTTAAAGAATTTATTTTTCTAATATTGGCAAATAGTGAGTTACTAAAAAAATAAGCTGTTAACTATAAATCTTATTAGAATTAATAATGGCGTAAAGAACACTATTATTGCCATAATAAGATAAACAAACACACCACCAGATAAAATAGTAAGTACTAAAACAACAATCGATAAAGTAATAAAAGCTATAAAAAAATATTTTTACCCCAATTTTTTTAACCAGACACGACCTGTATACTCTTCATATAATCGATAAATATTATAAAAAGGTATTAATGCATAACCTTTTTTTACTCCTAAAAATATCAAATAATATAGCTGTAAAAAAATAACTTCAAAAAAAGATAACCAAGCAAGCTACCTTTAAAAAAATGTATTATATAGTATTTCGTACATAACTAACTCCTTTTCTTTTTGAAAAAAATGTTTAATTAATTTGTATTCTTATTTTTTTGTATATTATACCTATTTCATATCTTCTTTTTTTATCTTCAAACTCCTGATTAGATTGTGAATAATAATTTATTTCATTTTCTACAGGATGAACTAGCATTCTACCTCTCGACTTTAATTCCGCTCTTATTTCATCATAAGTTAATTTTTTCATAATCTAATTTTTTTCATAAAGTGCATATTGACCACTTTTTACTTTTTTTCCATATATTAAATGCAGAACCTAGACATATAATCACAAAAAGTTATATTAAATATCCATACACTATGTAGCAATAAATATACAACATATAGATCATTCATGTATATAACTGAAGCTGTCAATAATGGTGAAAGTAAATTTACTACTAGTATTGCTTTAAAAAAACTTTATTTTTTTAATATAGGCAAGAACTGAGTCACTAAAAGTACACCTTTTACTACGCTCTCTATAAATATAAACACTGGAAGTAAAAATGCCATCGTCATCATAATAAGAAGATAAATCATATATCCAAATTGAAGTAAAATTAATAAATAAACAATTAATGGAATAACAAATATTACAATGTATAGTTTACCCAAATTTTTTTAACCAAACACGACCTTTATACTCTTTTATATAATCGATAAATATTATAAAAAGGTATTAATGCATAAACTTTTTTTCACTCCTAAAATATCAAATAATAAACCTGTAAAAAAATAACTTCAAAAAAATATATTTATATAAAATATCTTCTGAAAGTACATCATAAAATATTTCGTACATAACCGTCTCCTTTTTCTTTTATAATAATTTTTTTAATTAATTTTTATATATAGTATAGTTATTCTATATCCTCTTTTTATCTTCAATCTCTTGATTAAATTGTGAATAATAATCTTTTTTTCATCATCCACAGAATGAGCTAACATTCTACCTCTTGACTTTAACTCCGCTCTTATTTCATCATAACTTAGTTTTTTTCATAATCTAATTTTTTTCATAAAGTGCATATTGACCATTCTTTACTTTTTCTTATATTGTCTGCCGAACCAATACATATAACCATAAAAGCTATATTAACTACACTATATATTAGTAAAGGAGTGTATGTAGTATTTATAGAATCTGGATAAGGTAAAAAAATATTAATAATGATGAAAATAAATTTATTACTAGCAGTACTTTAAAGAATTTATTTTTCTAATACCGGTAAATAATAAGTTACTAAAAAAATAAACCATTAAATATAAGAACTATTATCATAAATATCGGACTAAATAATGCTATTATTCCAATAAGAATAAAAAGAAATAAGCCTCCAGAAAAAAATAGTAAGCAATAAACTAGTACTCATTAAAGTAACAAAAAGCTGTAATGAACACTTTTACCCCAATTTTTTTAACCAAACACGACCTTTATACCCTTCATATAGTCGATAGATATTATAATAAGGTACAAATGCATAACCCTTCTCTACTTCTAAAAACATCAAATAATATGACTGTAAAAATAACTTCAAAGATATATCTATATATAATAACTCCTACAAGATTATTATACAAAGTTTCATGCATAACCGTCTCCTTTTTCTTTTTATTGATTTTTTTATTTTTTTATCTTTTTCTATATATTACTGAACTTGTCGATTACCCTTCTTAAATTCCTAACTTATTAATTATAACAAATAAGCACTTATTATGAAAGTTTTTTTACTAATAAAAAGTCTTTCAAGATATATTTGATCTGGAAAGACTTTTTTTATTATTATATATTTTATTTCAGTAGCTTGAGTCTCTTTTTTTGAGTATCATTAGAATATATAAATCTTTTTATTATCTTTTATTCAGAACAGCTAATCTACGACCTCTTTGCTGTAAAAATCGTATTTATTTCATCACTACTTAGTAAATTATAATCTAACTTTTTCTTGTATGATATATTCTCCACTCTTCACTTTGTGTCGCATATTAGATGCAGCTGTAAGATATATTACTATAAAAAAATAATTGATATAATAAAAAGTCATAATATTTAATATAGCCCCTATTGTATCTACTTGACCATATCTCTACTAATGCACTATCGCTTTCAAATATATCTTTTAACAATTTTATTTCAGTAACTACTATAGTTAATGCTAAGATAATTTTTCTGAAACTTTGTTTCAAAAAAATAGGATAATATAAAGTTATTGGGATAACAACATTTGTCATAATTGAAACTATTCCTAATACTAGCAATGCAGCTACTGATAATAAAAAGTGCATAAATATTAATTCCCATTAAATCATCAACTAGAATAATATATATAACTACACTCATTATTATCATTAAAGCGAATATAAGCGTTCCTGCATAAAGAACTCCCCAATTTTTTTCTTCCATACACGTCCTTTATATTCTTTATAGATAAGATATGTATTGTAAAAAAAGGAATAAATGCTAAACTAGTTTTTAATCCCTAACATCTCAAACATTATCATTGAAAAAAATATACAGATATTGCATAGCCAATTAAAAATTACTATAAAGAAAAATTATTGCAAATAATCCATTCAACATAATAAAAATCCTCCTTTATAACTAACTATATATAAAAAGCCATCTAATTCATCAACAAATATTGTTCCTTATCTTTATTATACCAGATAATCTACACAATTAATATTAATTATATTATAGCCAACTACTTATGATAACTAGCTCCTGTTATTATGCGATATGCACGGTACACCTGCTCAAGTAAAATTACTCTCATCATCTGATGGGGAAATGTCATCTTACTAAAAGATAGTGCATAATTACTACGTTTTTTTCACTTCATCAGATAGGCCGTAGCTCCCACCAATTATAAGAACAACATCACTGTTTCCTGATAACATAAGATTATTAATTTTTTTCTGCAAAATCCTCACTTGATAGATTTTTTTCCCGAGAATCTCTAACGTAATAACATATTGATTATCTTTAATTTTTCGAAAGAATATTTTTTTCCCCTCTTTATCCATAGCAATAGCAATCTCCGATGGATTTTTCCACCTTTACTTTTTTTATCGTTTATTTCTATTGTATTTAATTTTTATATATGCACCTAATCGCTTTTTCATATTCTTTTTATCGCATCACGATAAAAATTTTTTTCCTTTACTTTTTCCAACACATATTAATGTTACTTTCATTTTTTTCCTCTTTCTAAAAGAAAGGGCGATACTTTTGTATCGTCCATTAATCTTAATTTTCATTATTTAAAATAAATTTTTTCAATTGCATAAGCAAATCCATCTTCATCATTACTCTTTGATATAAAGTCCGCCGCTTCTTTTAAAACTGGGTTAGCATTATCTACTGCAACGCCCATACCAGCAAACTCTATCATACTTAAATCATTAAGTCCATCTCCAAGCGCCATTACATTATCTTTAGTTAAGCCTAGTTTTTTGCATAACGCATCTAGTGAGTCCCCTTTAGAAATACCTTTGTCATTAACTTCTATAAAAAAATGGTTTTTGAAGTTGCTACTTCATACTCATCACCTAACTCTTTTTGAAGTTTTTCTTTAACAGCTTGTGCTTCGTCAGGGTGTTTTAATATAATTACCTTAGCCGCACCTTCTTTTATGTGCTCTTTCATATTTTCAGCAATTATAAGTTTTGCTCCTACCAACCCTACTTCTACACGTGCATATTCATTATCACGATTTGTTAACACATCACCATTTTTGATAGGTTAGAATATCACAATCGTTTTCCAGTGCTATATCTATTAAAAAAATTTAATTCTTTCCGGTGATAAGAATCTTTTCATAAACAACTTCTCCAGTTTTTTTAGGTTAGCTATTCTTGCTCCGTTATATGATAGTAAATAATTGTCATAACTATCTAGTTTTAAATCTTCAACTATCTTCATCATACCAAAATCTGGTCTTCCTGAAGCTAAAATAACTTTTTATATCTTGCTCTTTACATTTTTTTCTATTACTTCTATTTTTTTAGAAATTTCGTTTCTACTATTTACTAGCGTATCATCTATATCTGTAACAACTAATTTTATCATACAAATAAACTCCTTTTTTTATCACTATGCGTTAGTACGTTTGTGTTTTTATGAAGCGAAGCAGTCATAAAAACACTTAGGTACAACGTATGCAAAAAGCAACTTTAATCTTAACGAACAAAGTGAGGAAAAGATTATTAGTTTCCACTGCAAAACGATTTATTCTATCCTTGATTTAATCATATTCTACAAATCTGTTTAACCCTAGTTTACTCAATATATTATATCAGATAACCTTAATCTCTCATAGTAAAAAGAAAAAAATCATATCATATTGATATGACTTCTCCGTTTTTTTCAAATGAATTAATATATTTAGTAAATTAAATTCCATTCTTTATCCAAGATTTTTTTCATGAGTTTTAGTACTATTAAAATTAAAATTAAAATTGAAATAACATATATTATTACTTCAGATATATTTAATACATCATAATTCCCAGTAGAAAAAAATATTTTTTTCAAGTTGCTTATAAGTCTTATTAGTAGCATCAAAAAAAGCAAAAAAATTGAGTTTCCTCCAAAAAAACGCTATTTACAACTATTCCTAATATCCAAAAAAATTATGTTGACTCCAAATGAAATAAGTACATTAGAAAATAAATATGCAAAGATACCAGAAATCAATAAAGTACTCACAGTTACACAAGTAAAATAAAAACATATTATTAAAAAAATCTTCAAATTTATTATAATATAGAGATAGTATTGTTAGTGCTGATACAGTTGATATAAAAATACCAGAAATAAACTACTAAAAATTTTTTTCGAAAAATATTTAAAAAAACTGTATAATTTAAAGTTTTTATAAAATATAATATTTTTTTCCTTATAATCAACATTAATAAAATTTATAATAGGAATAGATATCATTAACGGACCAAACTGAGTATATACTGTATATACAGACAAAATAAACTGATAATAATTAACTTGATTAATATTATCTACAGTCTTCAGCAAAAATATACCCAAATATAAACATAATATATGACGATAAAGTTATGAATAAAAAAATAATTTATTATTTAAAGATCGTCTAAATTCCATATTTATATATCTCCTTTTATATATTTTCCAATAACTATTTCTTTGTTAGTATATTCTTTTATATTATTATTCTCTATCAAATAATATTTCCCTTCTAATTCATACAAATCCGTCATATTATGCGTAATATTTAAACATATAACATCTTTTAAATTCATTAATATAATTTTTTTATAAATTTATACAATTCTAACGTAGTTTGTTTATCTAGCCCATTAGTAAATTCATCAAAGATAATAGTTTTAGGTTTTCTCATTAAATAAAAATAATAATTTTTAATTTTTGTTTTTTGTCCATCACTTAATTTTTGATATTTGAATATTTTTTTATCTATGTTTTTCCATATTAAGTGTATCTTTTTAATTTATCGATGAAGCACTTGTCATTATTTAATACTTTCTCCAAATCATTCCACTTTTAAGTCAGAAGGAATGTTACTATACGATGATATTATTACAAAATCATTTACACTTACTTCTCCAGAATAATCAAATTTTTTTCTCCAATGTTTTTTTACCATACATGACTTTTCCAGAACCGTTTCTACCAACTAAGTGCGATATCCCACTACTAAACTCTATGTTCACATTATCAAATAATTTTTTTATTACCTACTTTTTAAAGAAAAAAATTTTTTTAAATTTCATCCTTAATATCCTTTCCATAAACTAAAAATGTACCAAATACATAAGATTATATTTATCACTACCGCTAATTTAATAACTATATTATTTCCCTTGTATATTTTTTTCTCATTATATTTTTAAAAACTAACGCTATCTTATATCCATCAGAATTTAATATAGGCAATGTATTAATAAATAAAGCCAATAAAAAAACAATGACGATATATCATGAATAAGCACCGAATTTTCAATTAGACTTGATATTATTAATACCGTAAAATTAATAAAATAGTTTATAAATAGTCCTGCACTATGTACTATTATTTTTTTCCTGATTGGACAACATATAAATATCATTCATTCTTATATAAAATGAAGGAAAAAAATATAATTGAATTTTTACTCCAAACTTATCAATTTTTTTCTTCCAAATAGACTAAATGTAATATAATGAGCATATTCATGAGATACGACTTTGAAGAAAAGAGTATAGTGAAAAACACGATAAATTCTTTTTCACCATACTCTTTTTGATTATCTAGAAAAATAAATAAAATTTAAAAAGTATTAATAAAACAAATACAATAATAAAAATTATTAGTTGTTTATTAGTAATTTTTGACTTTATCGATAAAAAAAGGTATCTTACATGGTAATAACATTTTTTTCATAATAAACTTTATTCTTCTTATCTTTTACGATATATTTATCATCTATTTTTTTACTATTTCATAATTATTATTTTCGAATCTTAGATAAGTATTCTTCATGATATTGCCTTATATCCTCATACAAAATTTTTTTACAACCTCATCATTTATGAATAAGTCTCGACACAATTCGCATGATGATGTATACCATTTATCCGAAAAAAACTGAAAAATTCCTCTTTTTTTCTAATTTTTTTCTACAAACCAATTTAATCCTTCTTTTTTTATAATATACATAAGTACATTACTATACATTTTTCTCTAAATTAGCTATATCATCATTCCTTATATTACCTATCTTTAGAAAAACTCTCAATAACTAAAGGCGAACAACACGGTAATACATAACCATCATGATTTATAACTAATCCAGAATTCGGTTCAGAACACTTCATTGTTAAATTACTATTCAATTTATGATACAAATGTTTCTCTGGAATATTTTTAGCTTCACCTACAGGAGCAGCCGAAAAATCTAGTTATAGCAACCCCCAAAAGAGAATTTTTTTCAACCTATCTAATATCCATATTCCATCATTTTTCCTTTGTAACTGTCATATTTAATTTTTATTTGAATGGGTAGCTGAACTGCAGCATTCAATATATTTTCAATACATTCTATTTTTTTACATACTTAGCATGAAAATCATCGTAACTTAGCGATAAATGCCTTAATCCTAGAGCACAAAATTTTTTTCTAACTTTTTGTTTTGCTTTTTTTCAGGAGTTCGACCCCAAAATCCATTACTTATACAAGTAACAACTTTGCCAGCAGCCGACACTTTTTTTATTATATCGCAAACCAACTTCTCCTTCAAAAAAATTTCTCCCCCAGTTAATGCAATTTCTTTTTATCTCATCATTGGCTATAGCATAATTTAATATGTTCCAAATCTCCTCTTCCTCTAATTTATCTGTAGAGTTTGGCGAACAAGAAAAACAACAATGTCCACATTTTTGCATTACATTTAGATAATATATTTATTGTTATATTATCCATTTTTCTACCTCCACGATCCGACTATCCATCCTTGACTAGCTGATTTTTACAAAATACCATAAATCATCAATATCTTTTAATTCCTCATATCCTTCTCTGAAATCACCTAACTCTAAATCAGAAAAAAATCTTCTAATATCATCTCCTCTTTCTTCATTTCTACCTCTACATTTTTTTATCAACATTTAAATTCATAATATTTTATCTCCTTTTTTTATTTTTGTTTTTACTGTATTATAACATAATTAAAAATAATCAATACTAAAGTTATTTAATTGATAATAATAATTAACTACATTATAACATATTTGGACGTGTTTGAAAAATTTCAATTAATTACGTAGTGTAGAAAAACATTTCATTTCTATATGACTTCTCCGTTTTTTTAAATGAATTTTTGATGTGTACCCAAAATTCTGGACACATATATATTTAATTTAGACAAGTGGATGTTATCCTGTATTGTACAGGAAGCATCCATTTTGTCTTTGATTGAATTCTCTTATTATTGTAGTAATAAATATATTCATCTACAGCTTTACTAAACATTTCGAATGACAAATAGTTTTTTTCACTACCATAATACATTTCTGTCTTCATTCTTCCAAAGAAAGTCTCCATGATACTATTATCATAACAATTTCCTTTCCTAGACATCGATTGAATGACTCCATGTTTTTTTAAACTCACTTCTATAATAAAAATGTTGATATTGCCATCCTTGATCTGAATGCATAATTAATCCTTCTGTTCTTGGAAATTTACTAAATGCTCTTTCTAACATTCTTTCTATCTGCCCTAAGTTAGGATGTAAAGATAAATCATATGATATTATTTCATTTGTATTCATATCTAGAATTGGTGAAAAATAGCACTTTTCCCCACGAAAAATTAAATTGAGATATATCTGTAGTCCATTTCTGTAATGGTGCAGTTGTGCTAAAATCTCGATTTATTATATTATCAGCTATTTTTTTCCAATTGTTCCTTTATATGAACGATATCTTTCTTTTTGGACGTTTGCCTTTCAATCCTTCTTTATTCATAAGATTTTGTACTCTTTTATGATTTACTTTAAAACCTCTATTAATTAGTTCATTGTGAACTCTGCGAACACCATATAGCCCTTTATTTTTCGGTAAAAATAATTTTTAATTTCTTTAACACTGCTTCATTACGAATAGCTATAGCATCTACCTTATTTAATAAATAATAATATGTTGATTTAGCCATTCCTATTGTCTGTAAAAGATACTTTAATTGATATCCTTTTTCTCTAAGTTCTTTGATGATCGCTACTTTTTTCGCCTTGAGTTGCGCAGCCCATTTTTTCTCGTCTCAAGGCTATTAATTTTTTTATTACTTCTGTTTCTGCTTTAAGATTTTTCGATTTCCGTTTTTAATAAATTGATTTTTCTGCGCGTAATCTAATTAATTCTTCTCTTTCTGATTCTTTTTAGTGGTTTAGGACTACTGTTTTTTCTTTTCATGATAGGTACCTTCCTTGGTCTTCCTTTTTTCTTATCTACTAGTCCATTATAACCTTTTTCTTTATATTTTTTTGAACCCAACTATATAACATCCCGGAGTTAATTCCATTGTCTAATGCAACACAACTATATGAATCACCAGCTAAAACTTTGGAAACTAATACTAGTTTTTTTCTTCTGGACTCCAATTCTTATTTTGTGGTTTATGTCGTAAGGAAGCTATTCCTGATGAATCAACCATTCTTTTCCATATCCTTATATTATTTCTGAACCTATTTATAGTTACTCCATCAGGTGTATCTGGATATTCTCCTCTTTCATACATCTCGACACATTTTTACTTTAAATTCATAACTATAACGCATAATAATACCCCTTCCACTGGTTTGTCCAGTAAAAAGGGGCAGATATCAAGTTTCCAGCTCTTAAGCCATATTAGTGTACATCTTTTTATTAACTCTTCATTTAATGCAGGCAGATTTGACTACCTAAGTTACTCTTCATCTTTTTAACTTTATACTTTCTAACGATTACTAAACTTTTTAAACGATTAAAATTTTCTATGAAGAATACTCAAATCACATACTGTACCCAAAATATTTCTACTTGCTCTTTTTCAACAACTAATTCCATTCAAATCCTTTAATATAAAAGCTTTTTAACGTTTAATTGTATTCTATTTTACATTGTTATTTCGGTAACAATCTGTTTTATCATACAATTAGCTCCTTTTTTATCACTATGCATTGTACGTTTGCAAAAGCAACTTTAATCTTAACGAACAAAGTGAGGAAAAGATTATTAGTTGCCATTGCCAAACGATTTGTTCTATCTTTGATTTAATCATATTTTATAAATCTGTTTAACCCTAATTTACTCAATATATTATATCAGATAACCTTAATCTCTCATAGTAAAAAGAAAAAAAGTCATATCAATCTGATATGACTTCTCCGTTTTTGAAATGAATTTCTACTCTTTTTTTCTTTATAAATTATTATCTTTTCTACTAAAAATAAATAACTTAAACCTAGAAATAAAAGCTACTATCCCTCCAATAAGAATTATATATCCTATTATTTTTTTAAACCTTTATCATACTTCATCTTAACTTATATTTTTCTTGGATACGTTCCAACTCTTCTTTAGTCATTCTGGCTAATAAATTATAGCTTTTTTTAAATAGCAAAAGATACGATGTATATATATAGAATATACCTAATAAAAATACAAGTTACCATCGTCCAAATATTATTGATATCCCCTATAAAAAAATATGATACAAAAATTAAACACTCCTACCATTGCCATTAAATAAATATATTTTTTTAGTCATTAGTTATCACCTACTCAATTATATCTTAAGAATATATAGTAAAAGGCCTTAAATTATACTTCTGAGAAACTAACTCTTTTTTTCTTTTTTTCAGCAGATTCTTCTAGTATAAAGGCCTTTTTGTCAAGTGCAGGGCATGAGAAGATAGTACTGAGAAATGCCAAGCAGCCTAAAAGCTACTTAGCATTTTTTTCTCGTTCTCCACATTTGATGTAGAATCTTTATTTTTTTCTCGACGATATTTAACTATTAGAGTCATCAATAATAGAGCTACTCCTCCAAGAATAGCATAATTATCATTTAGTATACCTGTATTTGATAATTTTTTTAGAGTCTCTTATATCTTTTTGTATCTTTCGTGTCTTTTGATTTATCTCTGTCTCCCGGATTTGAAGAACCCACTACCGTTATTTTTTTGCAGTTTTTTTGTTATAGTCTGGCTGTTATCGCCTTTAATATTATAGGCATATTTTTACCATATATTCCCCTGGTTTTTGTTGTATCAACATTATGTGTAACCATTATTTCATCTTTAGGGATATCACGTTCATCTTTAGGTGAATCTACAATTGTTTTTACTATAAATTAAGTTATCAAATTTTTGACCAACTATCTCCAACATTTAATTTTTAGGTCTTTTTGTATCTAATACTTTATGTAATTCTACATAATATTTTTGATAGTAGTACTCCTGATTTAGGATCAACTTTACCTGGTATAACCTTTGTTCCATCAACAGTGTAAATATCTTGTTTACCATGCATAGCATAATGATATTCTAATTTTTACCCCTAACTCATCAGTGGCCATTAATGAGAATCCTTCATCTTTTATAGCATTGAATACTCTATTTAATTTGATACTATATTGACTTCCACTATAAACAACCCCATTTTTTTCTTCTTGCTCTAGTTTTTGATTTATCAGAACCTACTGGAATATGTCTAAACATTTCATAGTATAAATCACTTTCAGAAACATCAGGTAACATTTTTTTGGACTTTTTTCTTCAACTTGAACATATTTTTTTGGTTCCATCTGGTTCTATAGTATGATATGTTCCAATATACTTACCAAAAACATTTTTCTTTTACAGTATACATAAAAATTCTGGAACACTAATGTTGCACTACTAGTTATTTTTATTATTTATAGTTATCTCATTGATTGTTTCTATAATATTATTTTTTTATTGTTTTTCAGCAACAGAAAAGTCTCTTACCGTCGCCAATGGTGCATTAATTATTATTGATTTTTGAAGGATCTAAGTTTCCTTTTAAATGATACGGCTGTAACACCAGACCAACTAAAAACCTGATAATACATTTAATTCTTGGAATGTATAGAAAGTATTATTATATTTATATTTAACTTCTATTTTAGTATCATCGAAATCACCCAGAATAATATTTCCTGATACGCGACTAGCATCTATTTGAACATCTCCACTTTTGGCAAATGTAATTTCTTGATCAATTTGTTTAACTTCATTACTTGTATTTGTTGTCTTACTTATTGATGTTAATTCTGAATATAATTTTGTATCAACAACATCTCCATTAGCATAAGTTAGAGGGATAGCTTTTATATAGTACGTCCCAAGGTTTTTTTCATAAGAAAGCCCTGATGACTCAACTTGATTAGTTTCTTTTATTAATAACTGTATATTTTGATGAGAATTGTATACCATCATTTAACATTGGAACATTTGGATTTGTATTATTAAAATTATTGGCATAAATTGCATGTCTAACACTTTTTATCTAACTGAGCATTATTTTCAGCAGTAATTGAACTACTGTTAGAATAATTTGCAATAGCTTTTTTTCTGTATACACATTGTTTGACACTAAAGGTAGTAATATTACTCCTACTGTCAAAAAAAAGCTCCCATTGTGAGTTTTTTTGTGCGAAAATTTATATGACTCTCTTAATACTCTTTTTTCATTTTTTTATCCTCCTAAATTAACTATAAAAATTTAATTACTAGCATTCATAAGATAAGAAATATACGAATAAATATATTATATTACTAAATATCCATTACCTGCTTTCTTAATAAAAACATAATAATACTATACTTGTATTATATATACTTGCACTATATATTTCAAATAATATCATAAATTTTTATATATTGTCTGTTAATGTTTTTCAACTATAGAATGTATTATTGTCTTAATAATAGCTTTTACATTATTTTTCATATTAACCTTTTTTTATTAATACTTCTATTGTATACCATCAGGGTATAGTCTCTACATTACCATTTCTATAGCAATTAATATATATATTATCCTTTTGTTCATATTAATAGTTACTCGTAATTTTTTATATTTTTCTTATAATATATTGCAACTGTTCCCTCGTAACTTCTTTTATTTTTTTATAATCAATATTCTCTAAGTTAAAATAGTTTAAAATCTTCCTTATACTAACATAGCCTTCTTTAGCCACTACAATATGATCTAGCATTTCTATTCCTACTACATCCCCAACTTCCAGCAAATTAATTGTAGTAAGCAAATCTTCTATTGAAGGTGTAGGATCTCCACTTGGGTGATTATGTACACAAACGATACTTGCTGCACTATTTTTTATTGCATTTTTAAAAACTTCTCGAGGATGTACTACCGACATTGCCAAGCTTCCTTTAAATACCTCTTTTTTTCTAAGATTTTTCCCTTTAGTATCTATATCTAAAAACAATAAAAAAATTCTTGTGTTAAATTTTCTAAGGATGATTTTTAAAAAAACTTGCTATGACTTCCGGATTATTGCATTTTTATATCCGGTATATCAGTTGAATAAATGCGCCGTGCAAACTCAATATTTGCCAAAATATGAATCGCCTTTTTCCTCGCCTATTCCTTTGTGTTTTGCAAGTTCATTAAACGTTGTTTCTCGTAATTTTGTTATACCCCCAACATCTTCTAATATTGATGAAGCTAGCTCAATAACATTTTTTATTTTTTTGTTCCTGTTCTAAGTAAAATAGCTAAAAACTTCCTTATCACTTAAAGAAAATGCACCATATCTTTTCAACTTTTCTCGTGGTCTATCTTCTTTACAAAATTCTTTTTATCGTATATCCTTTTACCATAGTATTCCCTCCCTTATTAAAAAGTACGCTAAAATAACCCAATGCTATAAATGGTACTAATGGAATTTTTTTGTCCCTCGTTTTACTTTCTTAAAAAAACAAGTATCCCTAATGCAAAAAAATCCTGCATACAAAAAAATGTAAAAGCAAATAAATATATCCCTTCAAAAAATTTAGATTAAGTACTAAAACGCAAAAAAACTTTTTATGTCTCCATAACCTAGACTTCCTCGTGTAATAAAAGTATAAAATATGATAGATTACAACTAATAGTGACCATTCAAAAATATCAAAAAAATGAAAATTAAAGATTAATAATCCTATATTCAATAACAAAAAAATATAAAATAACTCATCTACTACTTCTAAACATCTAACATCTTCTATCGCTATAAATATTAGATATATTAGAATGCTAATATAAAAATAAATTTAGAAAAAAATAAAATACTTATTAAAAAAATAAAATAAAAAAATTAAAACAATTAATGTGAAAAAAATTCATATAAAAAGATATCAAAAGGTATCCTACTTTTTGCAGTAACTACATCGTCCCCTATTAAAATAAGTAACTTGCTATTGGAATTAAATCTAGAAAACTCAATTCTTTTTACAAGTCGAACATCGACTACGTCTAGTCAAAAACTTCTTTTTTTCTTCACTATCGACTAGACATTTAGTTGCACTAGCAAAAATAAGACCTATCAGCAAAATAGCAATATTATAAATATAAGTTTCCATTGTATCGCTCCCTATTTTTAAAAACTCCCTACACTTTTTATTTTATCATATACAATAGCAGTATTCTACCTTATTTTTATTTTTTTCTACTATTATAATATATACTTATTTTTTTAAACAATAAAAAAAGAGCAACCCGAAAATCATGATTTCAAATCAATTTTTTTCCGAGTCACTCGTTAAAGTTTATTTAAGATATTAACATGCTTATATCTAAATATAGGTATATTTATTTTTTTGGAATTTGCTTTCTATACGAACTTATAGTGTTACTAGCTAATATTATTTAACAGGTAATACTGCTCCATTCCATTTTTCTTTAATGAATTTTTGAGTGTCTTCTGATCTTAATGCTGCTAAAATTTTCTTAACAACTAGTTTATCTTTATCACCTTGGCGAACTGCTAAAATATTTCCATATGGGTTATCATCTGTAGCTTTTTTTCCACTAAGATTGGTTCAGTTGCTGCGTTTAATCCTGCATCAACTGCAAAGTTAGCATTGATTGATACTAAATCACCTTCTCCGTTTTGGTAGAATTGAGTCATTAATGCTGGATCATTTTCATAACTGAATTTTAAGTTTTTAGGGTTTTCTACTACATCATCAAAAGTAGCATTAACTGGTTCTACTCCATCTTTGATTTTTTTACTAATCCTTCTGCTGAAAGAAGTTTAAGAACGCGTCCCCATTCAGCTTTTGTTATTACTTACTAATACTTTCGCTCCATCTTTTAAGATCTTTAACGTTTTTAACTTTTTTTAGAGTAAAGACCGATTGGCTCTAAGTGAATTGCACCAGCATCCTCAATTTTATAACCATTTTCTTTTTATAGCATTTTTTTCAAGAATGGTACGTGTTGGAAATAGTTAATATCTATTTCTTTTGTCATTTAAAGTTTTTATTTGGAATATAGTAATCTTGATAAGTAATGATATCTAGTTTAATACCTTCTTTTTTTCAAGTTGCGGTGCAACATGTTCTAATAATACTGCGTGTGGAACATTAGATGCCCCTACTTTTATAGTTACAGGGTTTTTTAGGATCTAGTTTTTCAACATCAATTCCTTTTTTTCTCTTCTTTTTGATGCGCTAGAGCATCCGATTAATCAAATCCAAGCACAAAGCTTGTTACTAATAATAATAGTTTTTTTCATTATCATTTTCTCCTTTTTGTTTTTTTATTTTATAATTTACTTTATTTAACAGGTAATACTGCTCCGTTCCATTTTTTTCTTTAATGAATTTTTGAGTATCTTCTGATTTTTAATGCTGCTAAAATTTTCTTAACAACTAGTTTATCTTTTATCACCTTGACGGACTGCTAAAAATGTTTCCATATGGGTTATCATCTGTAGCTTTTTTTCCACTAAGATTGGTTCAGTTGCTGCGTTTAATCCTGCATCAACTGCAAAGTTAGCATTGATTGATACTAAATCACCTTCTCCGTTTTGGTAGAATTGAGTCATTAATGCTGGATCATTTTTCATAACTGAATTTTTAAGTTTTTTTAGGGTTTTCTACTACATCATCAAAAGTAGCATTAACTGGTTCTACTCCATCTTTGATTTTTTTACTAATCCTTCTGCTGAAAGAAGTTTAAGAACTCTTCCCCATTCAGCTTTGTTATTACTTACTAATACTTTCGCTCCATCTTTTAAGATCTTTAACATTTTTTTAACTTTTTTTAGAGTAAAGACCGATTGGCTCTAAGTGAACTGCACCAGCGTCCTCAATTTTATAACCATTTTTCTTTTTATAGCGTTTTTTTCAAGAATGGTACGTGTTGGAAATAGTTAATATCTATTTCTTTGTCATTTAAAGTTTTATTTGGAATATAGTAGTCTTGGTATGTAATGATATCTAGTTTGATACCTTCTTTTTTTCAAGTTGCGGTGCAACATGTTCTAATAATACTGCGTGTGGAACATTAGATGCCCCTACTTTTTATAGTTACAGGGTTTTTTTAGGATCTAGTTTTTTTCAACATCAATTCCTTTTTTTCTCTTCTTTTTGATGCACTAGAGCATCCGATTAATACAAATCCAAGCACAAAAGCTTGTTACTAATAATAATAGTTTTTTTCATTATCATTTTCTCCTTTTATTGTTTAGATTATAATTTGTTGTTCGAGCTTAAGTAAAATAAAAACGCCCTTATCCTCCTAAGAGAATAAGGGCGAAACTAATTTCACGGTACCACCTTACTTTTTTTCGTAAATACGAACTCATTTCACTACAATGGATACGTCTAGAATTATCCAGAATAATGTGCGTTTGTAACGTAACGCCTACGAAAAAGCTTGTGTTTTAAAACTCACTTTTTTTACCATTCAAACCATTTTTCTCATATCATCTGCATTGTGTGCTTTCACCTACTCACACTCTCTGTAAAAGTTCGTATATGATACTTATTTGAATATCGGTAATTTTTTTGAACTTGAGTAGATAATAACATTTATTTTTCATGTCAACACTTTTTTTATAAAAAAAATTTTTTTATTTTTTTGAGTTTTTACTTTTTAGGAATCGTTTACAAGTTACAACTGTATGCGTATAAAGGACAAAAAAAGAAATAAAATTAAAACTGTTAAAAAGAGCTTTCAATTATTTTTTTAGTAAGCACTATTCTTTTTGTAACAGTTTTTTTAATTTTTTTATATTAATTTTTTTAATGAATTCTCTTCTAACCAAGTATCTATTATTTTTTTACAGTAACATCTCTAAATTTTTGGTGCTTCGTACATATGATCTGAACCTTGTATGATTTCTAGTTTAGAATTTTTTTATATCTTTTTGCAGTTGCTTTTAGCAATGTTCGGACTAACCATGCGATCATCAGTTCCTGTGATTACAAGCACTGGTTCATGTATTTTATTAAAATCAACATAAGCTCCTTTTTTTGTTTATCTAAAAAAGGTAGTGCCATTTGGAAATATGTGAATCCTGATTCTGGAACTAGTTTAGCAAACTCTAGCTCCTTGTCTTTTGGATCTTGATTATTCATGCAATAATCACAAAATGCATGTTTATACGGTGGCATAGGTTTTTTTCCAAAATCCCCATCGTAAGAAATGTTTGTAGAAACAAATTACCATACTCGGATAAAAAAAGCAAATATTCCTGCTGCAGGAGCTGTTCCCATTAATATAAGTCCAGAAACCTTTGTTTTTTCAGCAACAAGTTGTGCTATTAATCCACCTAAGGAATGACCTAATACTAAAGGCGGTTCTTCTAAACTCTCTACTAATTTTACAATGTCATCTGTGTATTCTCCTAAACTTACACGTCCCACTTTTTGTTCTACTTCTTCATAAGGCAAATCATGATAGCGTAATGAGGGTGTATGAACACGCAGTCCTAATTCTTCTAATTTATTTTTGAACTCTCCCCAAACATTTCCGTCACACCATGTGCCATGAATTAATACTATATCCTTCATAAGTTTAGCCCTCACTTAGCGAAATAATTTATACACTAATTATACTTGAAAACACCTTGTTTGGCAAATTCTAATAGAAACTATATAACCTTATCTTATTCCACATAATTTTTTTATATTCATTAATCATCTGCTCTACTGTTTGTTTTTATACTCTCTGAATAAGAAATTGCTGAAATAATAGATACTCCTTCTACTCCGATAGCTGCTATATTTTTTTAATATCTTCTTTTTTATCCCCCTATTGCGACTATGGGTATCTCAGGAGCTAATTTACGCATTTTTTTAACCCTTTATAACCTATAGCTCCCCCGCATCATTTTTTGAGATAGTACTATGAACAGGCCCAACTCCTATATAATCTACAAATTCTATTTTTAGATTCTCTTAGCTCCTCTTCATTTCCAACTGATAAACCTATTATTTTTATCCGGAAGTAACTTTCTAATTTTTTCAACATCTCCATCTCCCTGACCAACATGCACCCCATCTGCATCAAGTTTTACTGCAAGTTCTATATCATCATTTATAATAAATGGTACTTGATATAGTTTACATAATTTTTGAATTTTTCCTTGCTAATTCTTCTTTTTGGAAACCTACAAGTGCGCTGTCTCCTTTTTTTCTCGAAATTGAAAACTTGTTATTCCTCCACGAAGTGCTTCTTCCACTACTTGTTCTAAGTTTTTTTATTATTACATGTTGTCGTTCCACATATAAAATATAGCTTTTAATATTTCTTTATTAAACATATTCTTCTACCTTTTTATATTTTTCAATATCACTATCCGAAACTGTGTATAAAGCATTGATAAATTCTTCTTTAAAAGTCCCTGGTAAAGTCGCACGTGGTTGTTTTTTTCTGCCATTTCACCTGCTATATTATAAGCTAGCATTGCAGTCTCTAGATTTTTTTCATTATATCATTATTCAAACCTACAAAGCTGGCAACAACTGCGCCCAACAAGCAACCCGTTCCTATTACTTTTGACATCATAGCACTACCATTTTTTTATTAATTTTACTTTTTCCATCCGCTGCTATTGCGTCAATTTCACCCGTAACTACTATTGGTATATTTAATTCCTTATTAGCTTTTAAAGCTAATGCTCCTATATCTTCTACTGTGGCACTATCTACACCTTTAGAAGCGACATCCCCTCCTATAAGAGCCGCTATTTCTCCTGCATTTCCTCTTATAGCAGATAATTTATAATTAGTAATTAAATCTTGAGCTACCTTTTTTTCTATATTCTCCAGCTCCACAAGCAACTGGATCTAATACAGCTGGTACATTGTACTCTTCTGCAATTTTTTTAATGCGTCTTGATATAACTTCCAATTTTCATCTGTCAACGTCCCTATATTTATTAAAAGTCCACCTGCATATCTTAGTAAATCTACCAAATCTTTTTTATATTCACTCATAGCTGGTGAAGCCCCTAATGCTACCAACCCATTGGCAGTAAAGTTTTTAACTACATCATTTGTTATACAAATAACCAATGGATTCTTTTCTTTTTAATAATCTTAAGCTACTCATCCTTATTCTCCTTATATAATTATTTATTTCTAATCCTTATATGCAAAATGGTTTACCGGTCCATTTCCATGCCCTAGTTCAGGAGTATATTTAATAGCCTCTGTTATAAATTTTTTTCCTATTATTACTGCCTCTTCTATACTTTTTTCCTTTAGCTAGTTCTGCTGTAATTACTGCTGATAGTGTACAGCCTGTCCCATGTGTATGCTTTGTTTGAAATTTCTCACTCGTGAATACTTTCTTTGTACCATCTTTTATATACAAATAATCGGTAGCTGTTTCTAAATGACCACCTTTTTATAAGAACCGATTCACTTCCAAATTCATTTAAAAATTATTTTTTTCCTGCTCTATCTATATCTTCTTCAGTCACCACATTGAAACCGACTATTTCTTGAGTTTCTGGAATATTAGGTGTAACAATTGTCGCTTTAGATAATAATTTTTGCTCTAAAGCATCTTGTGCCTTCTCATCAATTAATCTATCTCCACTCGTTGCTATCATTACTGGATCTAGTACATAAGGAATCTCATTTGTTAAATACTTTTCTATTACTTCCATATGCTCTAATGTTGGAATCATCCCCGTTTTTTTAAAGCATGCGGGGAATATCGTCAAAAACACTTTTTTTAGTTGTGCATCAAATATTTCCAAATCTAAATTACAGATTTTTTTGAACTCCAAAGGGTATTTTTGTGCTACAACGCTTGTAATAGCAGCCATTCCATAAACTCCCTTGCTTGAAAAACTTTTCAAATCTGCCATGACTCCTGCTCCACCACTTGGGTCTGTACCTGCAATAGTTAATGCAATATTTAGTTTTGTCATAATCTACACCTCTAAATCCCAACGCTCTTGTGTATAAGCCATGTTGAAGAAGCGACGTTCATGTTCGCAACTTTCTAGGAAATTTTTTTAACAAGACGGGCTTTCCCTTCTTCACTCATAAATTCAGCTTCACGATTAATAATTTTATAATACTCTGTTAATACTTCATCTACTAGACCATCAGCATAAAACTCTACCCAGAATTTTAAAGGATGATCTTCAGCTAAGTTATGATTTGCAAGAATTTTTCTAGCTACCATCTTATAAATCCAAGGACACGGTGCCATTGCACTTAATGTTTCTGCCATTCCAAATGCAAAAGCATTATAGTACATATGCTTAATGTAATGATCTGCAGACGGATACCACTCTCCTCCTTTTTATAATTTCATGGTAATCTTCACCTACATAATCAGCTAAATTTTTTTATGAGCTGCGATTTCTTCATTTAATACAAAATTAATTTGACCTAGGAAAAAGTTTTTTTCAACTTTATCATTACTTTTTGCTAACAACATTGCATAAATATCACTAAAGTTAGCCAAATAAAGAGCATCAGCTTTTAGGTAATGCACAACTGCTTCCTTAGATAAATTAGCATGAACTAAGCCTTGAATAAAAGCCATCATTATATATTTTATCAACAATCGGCAATGCCTTCTCTTCCATAATTTCAGTAATAAGTTTCATAGGTATATCCCCCTCCGTATTTTTTTAATTTTTAGTATAAAATAATATCACTTTAGATACATAAAAAGCCCCTTACTAACGTAAGAGAACTATGAAAAAAATATATTACAAATACGAGATTATTCTTTCTAGAATAATCCTAATTATATCCATTCACATTTCCTCCGCTAGCATTATCTAGATCAGGTCAAAGGGTCTAACTGTGTTATCTCAGCCTACAGGCTCCCCCAGTGATTTTTATTCTATTTACTTTTCAAATCGTAGCACAGAAAAAAATAAATGTCAACAAATTAGTTTAAGGGTTTACAACTTTAGTATAAATGATATTGGTTTAATACAAAAAGTTTTAATAATAATATTTTTTTATATTTTTATAAAAATAAAAAAAACACTAACATTGTGTCTAAATTATGAACTAACTATGAAATTTTGTAGTGAATTTTGCCTATTTTAGCTATTATATGAGACTGATTATCATTTTTTTATCTTTATTTTTTTAATCTTTTGTAATATAATAATGTTAAAGATTAAAAAAATAATCAGTCTATTTATAATAAAGGAGAACCTTACTTATATGAAAAAAATACAACATTATTAAAAGTTTTTGTCTGCGACTGCAATATTCTCAGCAATTGCGGCAATCGAAGCATATGATCAAGATAACTTTGCTTTTGCAGCAGAAACACCTGTTGTTGCAAGCAATTCTGCTGCAGCTGCTCCAACAACTACAACGCCGGCAACAACTACAACTGCACCTACAACTTCAGTTTCTACATCAACTACTGCAAGCACTACTCCAGCTCATAACGCTGAAGAACCAGCTACTGTAGCACAAGATGTTAAAGCTTTAAAAGATGGAGAATATAATATCACTGCTGAGGCTCTTAAATTCTACGAAGAAGGTCGCCCTTCTATGGCTGCAGCTGCAATCGACATTGATAAAACAAAATTAATTGTAAAAAATGGTCAATACTCTGTAAATGTTTCATTCAAATCTATCACATTTGGTGGACTTAATGGTTACTTAGGAAATTTAAAATACTATGACGGTGATAAAACTCATGAAAATCGTAAAGAAATTCAAGATAGCGAGTTTAAAGATTCAACTATAGTTGAGAATTATAGTGCCAGTGAAACTGACAATTTCGTAGATGTCTACAAAAAGAATTTCCTGGTCGTACTGTTTATCCAAAAAAACAGTTAACTATAATGTAGATAAAAAAATAAAAATCGATTCAAATAATAAACTAGAAACATATACTGAAGTGTTTGTTCCTGTTATGGCTTCAATTAATCCAGCTTTCGGAACTCAAAAAAATGACTTTTAAAATTTGATTTATCATCTTTAGCTAGAAAAAAAGTAACAGCTAATAACTATGAAGCTGCAACTTACGAAAATCCTAACAAAGACGTTGAATACAAAGGAACTATTAAAAAAGACTTCCCTATCCACGTTCAAGGACATTTAAGAAATGCTAACAACAACGATGAAGAGTCATTATACGGTTCTGCATTAGATAGCTACGTTAAAGTTGAAAAAATTGGAGATAAATATAAATATACTCTTAGATTCAAAAAAGGTCTTGCTGATGTAGGTGGAGAATTCTATCCATTTGAATTACACAAAGTAGCGTATCAAGGTAAAGATATTCCATTAACTACTTTGGCATCAAACGGTAATACTTCAGTAAAAGAAGGATCAATCACTACCGATAAACTATTAGAAAAAAAATTCAATTAGATGGTACTGCTCCATATCCTAACGGTGCTTTAATGTCACACTTTGTTACATTAAAACTATACTATGAAACAGCTACTCCCTATAAGGAAAGACCTGTAAAATTAGAAGACGTAGTTGCACCTGCTAAACCTAAACCAGTTAAACCTGCACCAACTACACCAAAAGAAGAACCAAAACCAGCTACACCAACAGCTGCTGACCACAATGTTGATGCTGATAAAGTTCCTAACACTTTCCCTACTACAGTTAAAGCTGAATTAAATGGTAGAACAACTAGTACTGCTTCAATCTATGAAAATGCATTTGTTAAAGATGTAAAAAGTTGAAAAAGTTGGAGATAAATATCAATATACTATACAAGTTAAAGAAGGGAAATCTACTAACTTCTTATTACGTAATAAGCCATTCACAGTTTCTAAACTTACTTATAAAGGAACTGAAATTAACTTTACTGAAGTTGATGCTGCTACTAAGCTAAAAGAAGGGAAAATCTTAACTGATTCTCTTCTTGACAAAAATCCAAGTAGATGCTGTATTCAATGTTCAAACAAAAAGGCGGTGCTAAACCTAGATTCGAAGACAGAACTGCTGAAAGTACAATAGCTTTAGACTTCCCTAAAGTTGAAAAAAACCCTAAAGAAGTTACACCTGCTAAACCTTCAGTACCTGATCGTGAAGTAGCTGCTGATAAAGTTCCTACTACATTCCCAGCTACTGTTAAAGGAGAATTAAATGGTAGAACAACTGATTCAAGTTCAATCTACGAAGATGCGTTTGTTAAAGATGTAAAAAGTTGAAAAAAAGTTGGAGATAAATATCAATACACAATTCAAGTAAAAGAAGGAAAAATCTTCTACTTACTTACTACGTAATAAACCATTTACAGTTTCTAAACTTACTTATAAAGGAACTGAAGTTAACTTTACTGAAGTTGATGCTGCAACTAAACTTAAAGAAGGTAAAATCTTAACTGATTCTCTTCTTGATAAAATTCAAGTAGATACTGTAATCAGTGTTCAAACTAGAGGTGGAGCTAACCCTAGATTCGAAGAAAGAAATGCAGAAAACACTATTTCTTTAGACTTCCCTACTGCAGAAAAAAAGTAAAAAGAAGAAGCTGCAAATAACTTAGTTCCAGCTATAATTAATAATGCCCATGAATCTAATAGAACTTCAATGGCAAATGATGCATTAGTACATGAAAAAAACTCGTGTTGAAAAAGTAAATAATACTTACAACTACTATCTAACATTTAAAGACTTAAATATCGGGCCTCTTGTAGGAACTGTAGATACTTTAACTGTTGATGGTACTGCAGCTGAAAAGAACTGATCTTGGTGGTGAAAGCCATGAAAAAGTATTCCACTTCACAAGTCCTGAAAAATTAACTGAAAAAAACTATTACATTCTCAGTATCAGTAGACGGCAAACCATTAAGAGGTCATTCAAATGTTGCAGCAACACTTAAATTCAATTGGGATAATGCTACTCCACTAACAGCTGATCAAGTAACATCATTACACAAAGATGAAACTACAAAAGCTCAAGCCGAAAAAGAAAGATTAGAAAAAGAAGCTGCTAAAGTCCAAGCTGAAAAAGAAAGATTAGAGAAAGAAGAAGCTGCTAGAGTTCAAGCTGAAAAAGAAAGACTTGAAAAAGAAAAAGCTCAAAAAAAGCTGAAGCTGACCGTCTTGAAAAAGAAAGATTAGAAAAAGAAGCTGCTGCTAAAGCTCAAGCTGAAAAAGAAAGACTTGAAAAAGAAAAAGCTCAAAAAGCTGAAGCAACTCCACAAAAATATCTTCGGTGAAGTAGAAAAAAACTGTTTCTCAAAATACTTCTCAAACTACAACTAAAGGACTTAAACAATTATCTAAAACTGGACTAAATGCAACAGCAACTGCTGGATTAGGTGTATTAGCACTACTATCTGCTTTAGTATTACGTAGAAAAAAATAACAAATAATATAAAACAAACTCTTATACAAAGGGATAACTTATCCCTTTGTATAAAAGTCATGTATAAAGAAATATAAGGAGAATTCAAGATAAGATGAAAGCAAATAAATTATTAAAAGTTCTGTCCGTAGCAACTATCATCTCTACTTTTTGCTGTGGTAGAAAACTTTACACAAGGCAATACTACATTTGCTATAGAAAATAATGTTGTTGCATCAAAAGATGTAAAAAAATCTTCCTGATGGAGAATATAATATCACTGCTGAGGCTCTTAAATTCTACGAAGAAGGTCGTCCTTCTATGGCTGCAGCTGCAATCGACATTGATAAAACAAAATTAATTGTAAAAAATGGTCAATACTCTGTAAATGTTTCATTCAAATCTATCACATTTGGTGGACTTAATGGTTACTTAGGAAATTTAAAAATACTATGACGGTGATAAAACTCATGAAAATCGTAAAAGAAATTCAAGATAGCGAGTTTAAAGACTCAACTATAGTTGAGAATTATAGTGCCAGTGAAACTGACAATTTCGTAGATGTCTACAAAAAGAATTTCCTGGTCGTACTGTTTATCCAAAAACAGTTAACTATAATGTAGATAAAAAAATAAGATCGATTCAAGCAATAAATTAGAGACTTATACTGAAGTTTATGTTCCAGTTATGGCTTCTATTGGTGAAACATTTGGAACTCAAAGAATGATTCTAAAATTTGATTTAAGCAATGCATTAAATACGGTAACGAATAGTCAACCAACTCCAGTTAAACCTGCAGAAACACCTAAAAATACTCAACCTTCTGACAAACCTGCAGATCAAGGTACTAAACCTACAAATAGCGCTTCTACTACAACTAAACCTGTAGTAACTACTCCTGTTCCAAAAAAAACTCCTGCAGCTACTCAAGAACAAGGTGAAGAACGTACAGTTACTTTCTACGATAACGTAACTGCTTCACTACTAAAATGCATATGAAGCAGGTCGTGAATCTATGGGGAATGCAGCATTAGATGGTATTACAGTTTATAAAGATGGCGACACATATCACTACATCGTGCGTTTCCACGATATTAAAATTGGAACACTAACTGACGGTATTAAACGCTTCTGGGTTAACGGAACTGAATATCCTGTTACCAGCACAGGTGGCGCTATGAATCAAGTTCAAACCCACTTCACATCAAATGAGAAATTAACTAATATTCCTGTATCAGTATTCGTACCAACAATGGAAAGTATTATGCCGGGTGCTGGTAAAAAAGATGCAATTCTTAGCCTAAACTGGTCTAACGCCACAGAAAGACAAGGAAAAGCTATTGTTACAGATGGTCAACCTGGAGTAAGTGCCGCTGGTAATGGCGCTGGACCTTTAACTCCAAAAGGTGGACGTCTAAACAATGGACGACTATCTAATACTGGATTAGAAACATCATCATCAATTCTTGCAGGAGCTCTTACTCTAATTAGTGCCTTCATTGTTTATAGAAGAAAACAAAATGAAAAATAGTAAGATAATACCCCGCTAATAAGCATACTATTATCTACTCCAAAAGGCGGGAAAACTTCCCGTCTTTCTTATTAAAAATTAAATAATACAAAAAGAAAGTGAGTTTATACAATGAAACGAATTTTTAAAACTGTTAACGATAGTTATTGCTACATTAACGTTTATAGTTACATCTAGTAATGTTCCTTTCGTTAAAAATGTACATGCTGCTGACAGAGTATATAGCGTTCCTGTGGAACTATGGCACGCTGAAAATAGTGGTCGTCTTTCTATGGGGAACAATGCACTAGCTACACATGCTACTGTAAACGTTCATGATAATAACACCTCTACTATTTCTGTTCAATTCACACCGATGGATTTTAGTAATATGCATGGTCACTTATTATCACTAAGTATTTATTCATCTCCACTTTTTTTCTGGAAGCCTAACTGCTGCTTCAGTAACAAGTTCTTATAATGACACTAATTTAGATGGAGGGACTAGTACATACCCAAGAACTCTTAGCTTTAACTTTGGAGAAGCTAAACCTGATAAAGTTGGTGTTAGAATTGCGGTTGATGCCATGAACCAAATTATGGGTGGTGATGCATCTCAAAATGCTATTATTAAATTTAACTGGTCAGCTGCTTCTTTAGTATCGGGTTCTGAGGATAATTCTAAAGATAAAGATAAAAAAGAAAACGATAAGAAAAAAAGAAGAAGAAAATAAAGACAAAAAAAGATGAGAATAAGGCACCTGAAGGATTTGTTGCTAAAAAATTAGAAGACTATTTCAAAGCTGATCAAAAAAACAAAAAAATCCTGGTCTTTATAACCTTGACATTACAGGTTCATATCTAAACCCTATTACTGGTGTTACTGCTGATGGTGGGACTAAAAAAACACTGCTATAGGTGAAGGTATGGTTCAAGGTGTCATCTCTCCTATTAATGCAGGTGGTGACTTAAACGAAGCTCTTAAAAATCAAAAATCTAATGGTGAAAAGCGTTGGTCTAAAGCTATGCTTCAACGTACAAAAGATGGAAAATTATACGCAACTGTACGTGTTCACCTAATGAATTGGGTTCAACGTAGTAAAGAACAAGGTCCTTTCATTAAAGTTCTTCAAAAAGATGGAGAATTCAAACAAGTTACTGCTACCGAAACTAAAGTTCATATTGAACAATATAAAGATAGCTATGTTGATTATCGTTTTGAAGTGCCAAATGAAAACTTCTTAGCTATGGTACAAATGTATATAGAACCTATGAATCGACCGGTTCGATATTTCGTAGAAGTTAATACTGATACTATTAAAAATGGAAATGAAGGCTTAGATATGGAAGTTATTAAAGAAACAAACTACGTACCTTACTATGTTGGCGGAGGTATCGGAGTTCTTGTAATAGCTGCCGGAGCTTTCTTTTGCTCTTAAAAAAAGAAAAAAATAATTAGGAGATAATTCATGAAAAGAAAACTATCCCTACTATTTACACTACTATTAGCCAGTATTCTAGTTCTTACTGCTTGTTCATCACAAAATAAAGCTGGTAACACTACTGGAACTGATCCTAATCTAGCTGATAAAGCTTTTAATGAAACGATAGATTTAACAGGTGTAAATAAAGATAAAAAATCTGAAGAGGAAAATGGTAAACGTGTCATAATGGACTCTGTAGCTTTAGCTCAAGTCGCAAATGTGCTTGATATTAAATTAGCAGGGGTGCCTACTACGAAATTAGGGTCGTATGCCTAAAAGATATGACAACACTGTTCAAATCGGACTTCCTATGAATCCAAATATGGAAGTTATCAAGTCGATTAATCCTTCTATTGTATATGCTCCAGATAGTTTGCAAGACTGGATAAAAGAAGGATTCGAGAAAAATAAAATCCCTTATAAATTTGTAGATATTCGTAGTGTTAACGGATTATACGCTATTACAGAAGATCTTGCAAAAAGAATTTGGTAAAAGTTGAAAAAAATTCAATAAATTAAAAAAAGAACATGATGAATTTTTTTCACTAAGTTCAATGAAAAAAATCGCAAATAAAAAAAGAAACCAAAAGTTTTTAGTTCTTATGGGATTACCTGGAAGTTACATGGCTGCCACTGAAAAAAATCTTATGTGGGTAACCTAGTAAAATTAGCTGGTGGTGAAAATATCATTAAAGGTAATGAAGAGTTTAAAAAAATCTAAACTTAGAAACAGCTTTAAACGATAAACCAGACTTTATATTACGAACTGCTCATGCTATGCCTGAGACAGTAACTGAAATGTTTAAGAAAGAATTTGAAAACAATAAGAGTTGGTCACACTTTGATGCGGTAAAAAAATAATAAAGTTATCGACTTAGATAGCTCAATGTTTGGTATGACAGCTACATACGATTACCAAAAAGGATTAGAAAGTCTATACAATATTTTCTATAGTAACTAATACTTAAAACCAGAAGTAGCACATTGCTACCTCTGGTTTTTTACATAATTTAAATTATAAACTACATATGTTATACTAAACATATAACTATATAAGGAGGTTCTTGATGTTTAACAACAAAAAAACAATCACTTTTTCTGTTCTTATTCTACTTTTATTAAGTACAGTATTTTTTGCAGCGAATAGTGGTAGTATAAAAGCTAGCGTCGTACAATTAGCTGTTGGTATCTTTACTGGAGAATACGCCAATGTTAATGCAATTATCGACGTTCGTTTCCCAAGAATTATTATAACTATATTAGTCGGTGCTGCTCTTGGTGTAAGTGGTTTATTACTACAAACTGTATTGAAGAACCCACTTGTTGATCCGAGTATTATAGGTGTTTCTAGTGGAGCTAGCCTATTTTTATACTTAGGATTAGGATTATTCCCTCAATTTTTGCTGTTTAAATCAGTGTTTTTCTATCATCGGTGGTGTCATTGGTTTCTTAATTATTTATTACTTAGCTGGTAGAACAAAAAAACAATGTTAAAAATAATTTTTAATAGGTATTGCTATTAGCTATTTCTTCACAGGAATATTAAATTCTATCCAATACATGAACCAAACGAACTCTACTACTTCATCAGCATTTAAAAACTGTCGGTTTAGGAACTAAAAAAACTGGGATGATGTTTCATTATTATTAAGTTGGATTCCTATTTTTACTAATTATCAGTTTCTTCTTAGCAAAAACTATGTAATATCTTCGCTTTAGATGATAATATTATTAGTTCACTAGGAATCAATATTAATATGATTCGCCTGCTAATCTCATTTGTTGCGGTAGCTCTTGCTTCTGTGTCTACAGCTGTTGCTGGTATTATGGTCTTTTTAGCTCTTATTACACCTCATATTGCTAAGATTATAATTGGTAGAAATCATATCTATACTATTCCATTTAGTGCTTTACTTGGAGCGTTTATTCTACTATTATTCGATACAATCGGTCGTGTTATTTTTCGCGCCAATCGAAATACCTGCTGATTTAATAATGATGATTATCGGTGGACCTGCATTTATTATTTTTAGTTAAGAAAGGAGTAAGTTAATGGAAAACATAATAGAAATTAATAACCTTACATTTAAGTATAATAATAAAAATACTCTTTTCGAAAAACTCAATGTAGATATTGAAAAAGGTAAAATTACTACCCTACTTGGTAAAAATGGATGTGGTAAGAGTACACTTATAAAAAAATATTAGCAAAAAAATTTAAACTATAATTCTGGAAGCGTGAAAAATCGAAGGTAAAGAATTAAATTCATATTCATTAAAAAGAACTTGCGAGTATTCTTGCGATTGTTTATCAAAAGAATGAAACTCCAAGAGAAATTACTGTTTATGATATGGTTAGTTTCGCTCGTCTTCCTTATCAAAATATTTTTCTTTTATAAACCTAACGCTAGTGATGTTGAAAAAAATTGAATTTGCTCTTGAAAAAAACTAATTTAAAAAAACCTATAGAGATAAACGTGTAGATGAATTGTCTGGTGGTCAACTTCAACGTGTTTACATCGCAATGGCGTTAGCACAAAGCACTGATATTATTATATTAGACGAACCTACGACCTTCCTCGATATAAAATATCAAAAAAATCTATAATGCAGCTTGTAAGAAATCTTAATAAATCTCTAGGAATCACTATTATCATGGTATTGCATGATATTAATCAAGCTCTAGCCTATAGTGATAATATTATCGCTCTTCTTGATGGCAAAGTAATTAAAAAAATGATAAAGCCGCTAACTTTTTCGATGAAAATCTTCTAAACAAACTTTATGATGCTGATATTAAAATAGAAGATGGAAAAAGTGATTAGTTGGTAAATTTACTAACAATATATGAAAAAAATTAAATCAATCGCTATGTCTAAGTATTAATATTTAGATGTGGCGATAATTTTTATATCTGTAAAGGTTGTTAATGTTATTTCAGCAATCTTTAAATACTGTTATATCAACGTTTATGAGAATTTATCCTTCAAAAAGGTAGAGCGAAAGCTAGAGTAGTTAATAAGTTAATTCAGCAATCTAATCTAAATAAATGCTGACTACTTCTAGCTTTCTTTGAGGTGCTAACTCTGCGCAAGTATCCGTAGTAGTTAACATTGACTTATGCCCCCATTCTGACTTGGAGTTCTTTTCCAATTTGTACCTACATTAAGCAACATTGAATCATGAGTGTGTCGGAACAAATGGAAACCATAATCTGGTGATCCTAGACTTACTAATTGAAAATTATAAAAATAAGAATGTACAGTTTTGATAAAATAAAAATGTACAAATAGGTTATAATAGTGCATATTATCAGTTTCACTACCAGATTTGGCACAGCATTTATTCGACAAAACCTCATTGAGTCTCTTAATAAAGAAATCAAACGTCAAACGAAAAAGAAGGTTTTTTCCTAACGAGGAGTCTCTGGAACGTTACTTAGTTACTTTGTTTGAAGATTATAATTTCAAGCAAAAGTCAACGAATCCATAAAGGGTTTGTCCAACGTTATGACACACTCGAAAGCTTATTTGATTAATACTCCGTAACTCTATTTGAGCGTTTACACATACTTATTGACAGTATCAACATGATACGAGTAGGTATTTCTTGTGAGTAAATTTCATCAAAAATTTCATAGATAAGTCGTATATATAATCATAGTAAAAGTAGTAAAAATAGTTGTTATCCTAGTTGATTAAAAAAATCTCTGATTTCCTCATCTTTTATAAAATAATATATAATTTTTCCCTCTCTTCTAGTGTCCAAGATGTTTTTCATTGGCTAGTTTACGAAGATGGTGGGATGCAGATGCCATACTGAGATCTAGTAAACAGGCTATATCACAGAACACAGAGTTCTTCAACAGCAAGGAGGTAAAAGATGATATTTATCTGTTTTATTATCGGTAAACTTTGTTAAAAATGCGAAGTGATTTTTGGACTTTTTTCCTTTTCAAGGTAATTCATTGCGGTTGTAACATTTTTGTTGATTTATAATATTCACTTGGCAGATACTATCTTTTTTTCATAATATTTTTCTCCTAGCCTAACATAGTCCATAGCATGTCAAAACTGTTATTTTTCAATCAGGATATATATCCCCAATCCTAAATAAACAACGGCAATAAACCATCTGCTATATTTTTTTCCAAAGTTTCTTCAACAGATGGGACTTGTGCCAATTTTTTGGGCAGAAAAACCAAGAGATAAATCATGACTAGAAATGTAAGTAAAGCCACTATCAAATCCACTAAATTTAATGTAATAAAATATGGGACAAAAGATACCAATATTGTCGGCACCGCAACTTGCAAAAAGTAATCATAGCGACTAGAAAAAAATCAGGTTTTTTTATTATCTTTGCTGCAACCCTTCTTTGGCAATAGCTTCTCCATCAGAATCTCCTAAAAGCAAAAACTTTGAGACCTAAGAAAATTGGAATCAAACCGAGCAAACCTAAAAATCTCTTTACTAGGAATATAATGTAAGACAAACGCAAAAAAAGTAAACTTAGCAATATTAGACTAACGGAGCCTAGAAATTGTCCTAAATAGATGTTAATGATGTCTTTTTCTGCTTTTTTTCTTTTGGCAAAAAAATAACATTAGGATAATAAGTAAGTCTACGGCTGTCCCAGAATACAGGATTATTGAAGTAACAACATTTTGAATCATAAAATACCTCATTCAAATATATTTTTGAATATATTATAACATTGAACTTTGTAGATGTCAACTTCAACTTCACCAAAATATAGATAAGAGTTAGTGTACCAAATATTAAAAAGTCCTGCCATCGAAATGATAGCAGGGCTTAACTTCAATATCCAACTGATATATTTATCTAAAAAAGGTAGAATTTTTATTGATTTATAGTACGATGTAATGAGTTTCAAAAAATCAAAAATCATTTAAAATCAATATTTTGACATCTATTGACGTGTACTGAAGCTATTACTTAACCTCTAAAAAAAATAACAAATAACACCTCTTCTAAAACTATCAAAATTAATGTTTTACAATATTCATTAGTAACTTCATTAAAATTGTATAATCGTTGATTTTTAATATTAAATAATTGTAAAATACATTGGTACAAATAATAATAATAAAATAATCACAAAAGGAGTTTTTTTATGGAATTACTAACTACCCTAGGTATATTTGTCATAATTGTAATACTTGGTTCATTTTTAAATAATCTTTTTCCACGTATTCCCGCAGCCTTATTCCAAATAATACTTGGTGCTGCGGTAACATTTATTCCTAATCTCCCACTTCATTTTGAGTTTGAATCAGAAATGTTTATGATGTTAGTTATCGCTCCCTTATTATTTACTGACGGGTTCAACTCGTCCTTAAAGAATATCTGACAAACGACCAATTATATATATGGCAATATTTTTAGTTCTTGTGATGGTAATTGTTGTCGGTAGCATAATTCATTTATTGCTTCCAATGATTCCATGGGCAGCATGTTTTGTTTTAGCTGCTATCTTATCACCTACAGATGCTGTTGCTGTTAAATCAATAACTAAAGGAATGAAATTACCTAAAGGACTTATGGCTATATTAGAAGGTGAATCTCTTCTTAATGATGCTTCTGGGCTTGTATCATTTAATATAGCTCTAGCAGCAGTTCTTACTAACACATTTTCTGTCACGAACGCTAGTTATAAATTTTTAGTAGTTGCAGGAGGTGGAGCAATCTTTGGACTTATTATTGGGATAGCCTTCTCTTATATTAAGTTTATATTCTCAACAAAATTTGCTGACGAATTTAATATTTTAGTTATTTTTCAATTAATAACACCAGTTATAGTATTCTATCTTGCAGAACATATTGGTGTCTCTGGTATCGTAGCTGTCGTAATTACAGCTCTAGTTTACAACTACCAAAGAAAACTTCACTTACTTACTGTTGTAAGTAGTGATGCTGCAGTAACTATAGACAGTACTCAACAAATTACGAGTTATATACTAAATGGTTTCGTATTTACCTTTTTAGGATATTTACTCCCTGAGATATATCATACTATGTTTAACAATGAGAGATTGATATTGTATATGGATTCATAATTTCATTAGTTATTGTTTTAGGGTCTAATGATAGTCAGATTGACCTTTGTATATTTCAACTACATATCATTCCAACCTCATCATTTCACTACTGCTAGAAAAAAACAATGAAAAGTCATTTCCTCTTCCATTATTCTCCTATTTTTTTCATCTTTATCAAGTATATAACACCCAAATATTTGAAAATTTATTTTTCATCAATAATTTTCATTTTTCATCTTATTATCCTTATAAAATTTTTTTAATTTATAATAAATTACTTTCATTTTTATATAAATTGTATATTATTATTAACTTATTAATCTTACTATATAAAAATTAAATCAATTTCTTTGACAAATCTTTTATTTCATGGTTTTAATATACCCCATAAGGGTATATTAGGAGGTATAATAATGTTTTTTTCTTATTTACAAAAAGTAGATAGTATTCCTACTACCGAACTAGAACAAAAAAACTTAAAGAAAATATTCAATTAATAGATGTAAGAACACCTGGTGAATTTCGAAGAGGTCATATAAAAATGCAAAAAAATGTTCCACTTAATGAGATTGGTCAATTTACTCCAATAACTGATAAAAAAAAGTATATGTTATTTGTCACTCTGGAGCTAGAAGCAAACTTGCAGCAAAAAAAGCTAAAAAGAAAGGCTACGATGTTGTTAATATCCAAGGCGGAATGCATGCATGGAGAGGCAAAACAGTCTAAAATTACTAATATTGAAAGGAAAAAAATCATGAAAAAAATAATATTTCAATGCAAGATTTTTTTATAAAAAAAGTATAATAATGAGGAACTTATAATTCTTGATGTAAGAGAAAATCACGAGTATGAAGCAGGGCATATTCCTTCTGCTAAAAATTTTCCTTTGAGTAGTCTTGGTATAGATTTCACTAAATTAGATAAAAAAATCAAAAATACTATGTAATATGTCAAGCAGGTGGACGTTCAGCTAGGGCATATGATTTTTCTAGAGGCTCAAGGATTCGATATAATAAATATCGAAGGTGGTATGAATAATTGGCCTGGAGAAAAATAAAATATTAAACAATAAAAACAACCAAATTTTTACTATATTGAAATTCTCTGTAATACAAAATTAATACGTCATCAAAAAACTTATTCCTAAGATTAGTTAGGAACAAGGCTTTTTATTATTTCTTTAAACTATTTGCTCTTTACTATATATTTTATAGCTTTTTCTATTTTTTTCTTTCTGTTCAAAGGAATTTTTCTAAAGGATTATTAATACATTCCATAAGATTCTCTGTTATTAGTAACTCAATAACACGATCAACGCTTGAACGAACTGCACTTAATTGAGTTATTATATCAATACAATCTCTCTCTTCTTCTATCATTTTTTTGAATCCCTCTTAGTTGCCCTTCTGAGCGCTTAAGACGTGTAATATACTTTGAATTTGCCATATTTATTTTTCCTCAGTAAATTTTTTAATTATACCTTGAATAATTTATTTTTGTCAAAAACTTTGAAAATCCTGAAAATCTAATTTCTCTTGTTATTTCCAAAAAAATCAAATCAATTAAAAATACATTATTATATACTCGGTATATTAACAATTAATTTTTCAAAAGTAAATTTACTACCCTTTCCATACTCACTTTCTACTAATATGTCTCCATTTATCTGTAAGGCTAACTGTTTCGCTATTGCCAAACCTAATCCATAACCACCAGTTTTTCATATTTCTTGATGCTTCAACACGATATAATCTTTTTAAAAATATTATCAATCTCTTCTTCTTTTTATACCACAACCTTCATCAATTATAGAAATAGATAATTCTTGATTTTTGTATTTCAGCAACTATTTCTATTTTTGTACCACTTGGTGAATATTTAAATGCATTACCTATCAAATTCACGATAATTCTTTTGTATTTTTATTGTAATTACTTACTATTTTTAGCATTCTCAGGAATAACTTTAATAAAAATATCTCTATTTTTCCTTTTCTGCTCGCAACTTAAACTCTGACATACAGTCAATCAATAATTTGTCTAAAAAAATATTGTTTTATTTTTTTATCATCTTCACTAGTATCTTTTTACACTTAAAGTTAAATAATTTAATTCTTCAACAAGTTTATTCAATCTTGTTGTTTGACGACAAATTGTTTCTAGATAATATTTATATTCTTCTCCTTTTTATTATTCCGTCTAACATTCCTTCTGCCGTTGATTGAATTGAAGTTATAGGAGTTTTTAATATCATGTGATAATTGGGCTATCATAAAGGGATTTTTCTTTTTCACTTTCTTCCAATGATTCAAAACTTTCTTTTAAATGTTTTTGCCATTTCATTGAATGATAACGATAATTCTCTAAACTCAGTAGGACCTTCTACAGTATTACTAATATCAAAAATTTTTTTCTCACTTATACTAATCGTTTGTCTCTTTAGAACACGTAATGACTTAAATACACCTTTTTAATAATATAATACTAATTGTAGCTCAATTAGCCCCGCAATTATTGTAATCACAACTATAAAATATGTATCTTTTTTTCAATTAACATTAAATTTGAAGCCCAAAAAAACAGCCATAATAGTTATTAAAAAAATGATAAAATATATCCAACAATAATATAATCTCTTAATTTCATACTATATTTCCTTTCCATTTTTTTAAACTTGTTTTTCCATTTTTGTATCCTAGACCCCACACAGTTTTTTTACACTTGGTGTTTTTTTGTCGAATATTTCGTTAAAAATTCTTCTTAAAAGAGTGTATATGCACATTTAACGTGTTTGCATCTTCTACATATTCATCTTGCCAAATTTTTTTCATACAATTCTGTTTTTAGAAAAAAACACGATCCGGATTATTAGCCAGTAGCCATAATAATTCAAAAGATTTCACAGTTAGTTCTAATTGTCTATCATTTTACCATAGCAATTCTACTACTATAGTTAATTTCTAAATCACCTAGAGTTGAAATATTTTTCACTACTATTTTTTTCAATTCTACGTAGTATATTTTTTTAACTCTTAAAACTAATTCTCTTGGACTAAATGGTTTTTACTATATAATCATCTGCTCCTAAACTTAAAGCGTAGATTTTGTCTGGCTCTGTTGTTTTTCGCTGTTATGAATAAAAAAATGGTTGTTCCTCATCTAAATACTGTACTTCGCTGATTAAATCATAGCCATCCATATTTGGCATCATTATATCTGTAATTATTAAAGAATATTTATTTTTTTGTATTTCTCTAAAAGCTTCTTTACCATCATTAGCGATATCAACATCATATCCACCTTGCTCTAAATATCGTTTATTTATCTCCGTTATTTCTATTTCATCATCTACTAATAAAAATTTTTATTAACCATATTTAACTCCTCTTATCAAAATAGTACTATACAATAAAAGTATAGCACTATTTCGATAAAAATCTACAAGTTTATTTTATTTATTAATTATTTTTTTCTTCTGAATCCTAATAGACCTAAGAAGCTTGCAATGATTAATCCTAGTATTCCAGTATTTGATGAATTTGTTGAACTCATTGTTCCTTCAGGTGCCGCACTTGTTTTTTTGGTAGCATACCTTTTTTTCATCATTCCATTACTCATATGAGTATTCATAGTCATATTATTTTTGCGTAATATCTTTATCCATATGAGAATCCATAGTCATATTTTTCTGGCATCATATCTTCACCTGGCTTCGTATCCATTTGCTTAGTTTCTTTATGTAGATTTATAGTCACTTCTTTTTGTTGCTACTACGTTTGTTAGATCCGCTTTTCCGTCTTTTTCACCGTATACTTTGATTGTTGCTTTGTAACTTTGTGTTCCATTAGCTTTTTAATAAATCTAGTAATTCTTTATCTGATTTTTCCTTTTTGTTCCTTCTAGGTCTACTTCATAGAAGTATAATCCTTTTCCTAGTTTTTCTAATGGTAATAATGCTGGATTTTTCGCTGATCCATTATCTGACCATGGTGCTTTGTCTGATGATTTTAAGATTAATCTTGTTAACATTCCATCTCCACCGAAGAATTCATAAGGAATTACTTGGTTTACTCCTGCTGTGAATGGCCCTGGGAAGTTTGCTTTTATCTAAGTATTTAGCTGGTACATTAACTTCATCTTTCGTATTATCCATTACAGCTTTTTTTAACTTCAACTGGAGTTGTTTGTGGTTCCGCTACATCTTTAGCAAATTTTTAATAAATTGCTCGCGTCAGATTCTTTAGCCTCAACACTTGGTTCTGATTTTTACTTCAGGTTGTTTCTCAGCCGTAACATCAGTTTTCACTTCAACTGTTTGTTTTTTTCAATAGGGTGTTATTACTTTTTCCACAGTATTTGTTTTTATTTTTCAGGTGCTTTAGATTCAACAGCTGTATCAATTTGTTTATTTTTCTACATTTTGAACTACAGAAGCTTTTATCTTGTAAATCACTTGCGTGAGCTTCTCCACCTCCTACAATTACAAAAATACCACTTGCAATAGCTGCTGATACTACTCCAACACTAACTTTTCTTATTGCCCATTTTGTAAAAATTTTTCTGATTTCATAAAGTTATTTTTTTCATTTGTATTTTTCTCCTCTTATTAATACTTTATTACCAAATCTTTTTTTGTTTGATGAATACAGTATACCTTATAGATATTAACTAACTATTAGTAAATATTTAAATATTTCTTAAATAGACATTATAAAATTATTATTTTTTAAAAAAATATACTAATATATATGGTTCACCATAGATTTCTGACAATTCGAAAAAAAGTTTTTTTAATTTTTTTACTAAAAAGTATTGACAAAGAAAAAAATCTTATGTTAATATTCCTTTAACAGTTTTAAAAAGCGATGAAGTGAAGAGCAATATTACTTAATTGTTAGAGACCTTTTTGGTTGGTGAAAAAGGATTTGAGTATATTGTAAATGGTCACGGAGCTAAACTAATGAGTAGTAATGAGTTAGTTTCGGTTGATTACCGTTAACAATCGTAGAGGTAAAATTAAAGTTTATTTAAGATTATAAAAATTGGGTGGTAACACGGTCATTTCGTCCCTTGTGTTACTACCCTTTTTGTTGTATTTAAGACTGAATAAAAAAATATTTTTATACAAATTAATATAATAACTATGAAAAGATGAGTAGAAAAAAAGGATTTACACCAGAGAGTCTCAGTTGCTGAAAAGAGATTAATGAATTTTTTTGAATATGGTCTTTGAGTTTTAATTATCGAGCGATAGTTAGATAATTACGCACAAAACAGCGTTAAAATTTTTAATGAGGTGGAAAAGAGTTAAATAATTTTTAGACTGTTCCATAAAATAAGGTGGTACCACGTATAAAAACGCACGTCCTTAGGCAATATTAGATTATTGTTTAAGGGCGTTTTTATTTTTATAATTCTATAACATATACAAAAATTTTTTTAAATTTCAGGAGGAAAGTTTAATGACAAAAAATTTCAAGTTTAGGTTATCCACGTTTAGGAGAAAAAAAGAGAATGGAAAAATTGATAGAAGGATATTGGACTCGTAATGTTCGCCAAAATGAACTATTTGAGGAAGTTGGAAAGTTACGTCGCGAATTTATCAAAAACAATTTGATGCAGGTTTAGATTTAATTCCAGTTGGTGATTTTTTTCACTATATGATCATATTTTAGATTTATCATTTCAATTTAACGTTATTCCAAAAACGTTTTTGAAGGAAGAGAAGTCGATGTAGACTTGTTCTTTGATATCGCTCGTGGTAACAAAGATAATGTTGCATCTGCATTGAAAAAAATGGTTTAATACAAATTATCACTATATCGTACCGGAATGGAAAGACGTTAACCCTAAATTAAATAATACTCGTCTTCTTGATTTATACAAAGAAGCAAAAGAAATCATAGGAGATAAAAGCAAAAGCCGGTTATTACTGGACCTATTACATATGTTGCTCTGTCAAGTGGATTAGATAAAGAAGCGTTTGAAAAAGCTGTAGATAAGTTAGTTCCACTTTATACACAAGTGTTCAAAGAATTAGCTGATGCTGGGGCTACTTATATTCAAGTAGATGAACCAATTTTTTCGTTACTGATGAAGGAAAAAAACTACATAGAGCTAGCTCATAAAGTTTATAATCATTTCAATAATGAAGTAAATGCTAAATTTATCTTCCAAACTTATTTTTGAAGCTCTAGTTGAAGCTAAAGAACTTGTAGACTTACCTGTTGCATTTGGATTAGATTTTTGTTCACGGTAGAGAAGAAAATTTAGCTAATATAAAAGCTGGGTTATTCAAAGACAAAAGAAGTTTTTTTGCTGGGGTTGTTGATGGACGTAATGTTTGGAGTAATGACTTCGTAGATAGTTCTGCATTATTAGAAGAGCTTAAATCAAATGTTGCTGAATTAGTAATCCAACCTTCTTGTTCACTTCTGCATGTTCCAGTTACAACAAAAAAATGAAACAGAATTAGAAGAAACTTTACTAAATGGTTTAGCCTTTGCTGATCAAAAACTAGTAGAACTTAACTTGCTTGCTAATAAATTAGATGGTAAAGAAGAGGCAGCCTATGAGAAACATGTTAATGATTTTTAACAAGTTACAAGCAGCTGATTTCAGAAATCTTGAATTAGAATCTAGCGAAAATGTACTTTCTACCCGTCCATCTGATTATAAAAGTTCGTCGTGAAGTTCAAAAATAAAAAAATTTAACCTACCATTACTACCAACAACTACTATAGGATCATTTCCTCAATCTAAAGCAAGTCCGTCTGAAACGTGCATTATGGAGAAAAAGGTGAATTATCTAATGAAGAGTATGAAAAAAATTCATTGAGGATGAAATTGCACGTTGGATAAAAAAATTCAAGAAGATCTTGATATTGACGTGTTAGTTCATGGTGAATTTGAACGTACAGATATGGTTGAGTTCTTTGGTCAACGTTTTGCAGGATTTGCCTCTACTAAATTTGGTTGGGTTCAATCATATGGTTCTCGTGGAGTAAAACCACCAATCATTTATGGAGATGTTAAACATGTTGAGGCTGTAACTGTTAAAAGAAACTGCCTATGCTCAAAGTTTAACTAATCGTCCTGTAAAAGGTATGTTAACTGGACCAGTTACGATACTAAACTGGTCATTTGAAAGAACTGATATTTCTAAAGCAGAAATTTTTCAATCAAATAGCTATTGCTCTTAAAAATGAAATTGATCTTCTAGAAAAAAAGCTGGAATTTCAATTATCCAAGTTGATGAACCTGCTATTCGTGAGGGATTACCTCTAAGAGATAGTAAAAAGAACAATATCTTGAAGAAGCAGTATTTTCATTCCGTTTAGCTACTTCATCAGTAAAAGATGAGACACAAATCCATACACATATGTGTTATTCTAACTTCGATGAAATAATCGATTCTATACGAGCTTTAGATGCTGATGTCATTTCTATCGAAACTAGTAGAAGTCATGGAGAATTAATCTCTGCATTCGAAACAGCAATTTATCCTTTAGGAATAGGTCTTGGAGTTTATGATATTCACTCACCTCGTGTACCGACTAAAGAGGAAGTTCGTACTAATATCTTACGTCCTCTTCAAAAAAACTATCTAAAGAACAGTTTTGGATTAATCCTGACTGTGGATTAAAAACTCGTGCAGAAAAAAAGAAACAATTGAAGCATTAGAAGTTTTTAGTTGAGGTAACTAAAGAAATAAGAAATGAACTTTCCGCTAAATAGGAGGTTTATATGAGAAACTTATTAGAGAGATTAGAAAAAGATGTACTCGTAGCTGACGGAGCTATGGGTACAGCTCTCTATGGTAACGGCTTAGAAAGTTGTCATGAATATAATAATATTTCTAATCCAGATTCTGTAGAGAAAATTCATAGAGCTTATATTGAAGCAGGGGCTGATATTATTCAAACGAATACCTATGCTGCCAAAAAAATGTCAATTAAAAAAACTTATGGTTATGAAGATAAATTTAAAGAAATTAATATTAAAAGCTGCTGAAATAGCACGTAAGGCTGCAGGAGAAAATACTATTGTTTTTCGGTACTATCAGGTGCAATTCGTGGTCTTCGCGAATGCGAGCTAACGCTAGAAACTATTGTCAAGGAAACACTTGATCAAGTAAAAGTACTTCTATCAACCGATAAAATCGATGCATTATTGTTTGAAACATATTATGACCAAGAAGAAATTCGTGCAGTATTAACTGAAGCAAGAAAGCTAACTAACCTACCAATTATCACTAATATTTCATTATTAGAAGCAGGTATTACTCAAAATGGTGAAAAAAAGTAACAGATGCCTTAAGTACTCTTGTTAATTTAGGTGCTGACGTGGTTGGACTAAACTGCCATTTGGGTCCATATCATATGATAAAGAGTCTAAAACAAGTTCCTTTGTTTGCTCAAAGTTATTTATCAGCTTATCCTAACGCCAGTTTATTGCAATTAACCCAAACTACACATGGTAACGAATATCGTTTTTAGAAAAAAAATTCTGCATACTTTGAACAAAGTGCTAAGCTATTAATTGAAGAAGGTGTCAGATTAATTGGTGGTTGTTGTGGTACTACCCCTGAGCATATCCGCGCGATAAAAACGAGGTATTAAAAATCTAAAACCGATAAGAAGAAAAAAATAATTACCCCTCTTCCTGCAGAAGAAGAGCTTATTCGAGTAGCAAATAATAATCCTACAATTGTAGATAAAGCAAAAACAAGTCACGATAATTGCCGAATTAGATCCACCAAAGCATCTAAATATAGATAAATTTATTGAGGGGCAAAAAGCTATAGATAAGAAAAAAATATTGAAGCTATAACTTTGGCAGATAATTCTTTAGCAAGTACTAGAATTTGTAATTTAGCTACAGCTGCTTTATTAAAAGAGCATATTACTACACCTACCTTGCTACATTTGACGTGTCGAGATCATAACCTTATCGGCTTACAGTCTCGACTTATGGGATTTGATCTTCTTGGTATCAATAATATACTTGCCATTACAGGTGATCCAAGTAAGTTAGGAGATTTTCCTGGTGCTACTAGCGTATATGATGTAACTAGCCTTAAATTAATACCCTTTATTAAGCAACTTAATGATGGACTTGGATACAATGGTGCATCACTTAAGAAAGTTACCAACTTTACAGTTGCTGCGGCATATAATCCAAATGTTCGAGATTTATCAAAAAAACAAAACGATTAGTTGAGAAAAAAATTAAGTCCGGTGCTGATTACTTTATTACTCAGCCTGTTTTTGAATCAGATAAAATTGTACAATTAGCAGAGTTTGTCGCTGATTATCCTGATACACCGTTCTTCTTAGGAATTATGCCTATTACTAGTTATAATAATGCTATATTCCTACATAATGAAGTCCCAGGAATCAAATTGTCAGAAGATTTTTTTAGCCAAATTAGAAAAAGGTAAAGGATGATAAAGCACTTTGTCAAAAAGTAGCTTTAGAAGAAAGTAAAAAAACTACTTGATGTCGCATTAAAAACACTTCAATGGAATTTATTTAATAACTCCATTTACAAAATATGATCTTACTATTGAATTAATAGATTATATAGAAAAAAATAAGACTAAATAAAATATTAAATGTATATAAATAAAGCCTAGATAGATTTTACACTATCTAGGCTTTACTAATATTATTTCCGTACTTTTCAAAAAGTTCATCTAATGGTTTTATACATTATCTTATTTAAGTCTTCAATTAAAAAAATTGTAATTTTTTTGTTGAGCATGTACAAATTCTAAGAATTTTGCATTCTCCATTAATTTTTTTGTTGAATTTCTTCAAATACTTTTAATTCTTCTTCTGTTGGTTGTGCTCCTGTTTGAGAACTTTCGATTAATTCTTTTTGTTTACCTACAAATTCTGTATACAATGAATTAGCTTCTTCATCTGAATAAAGCCCTTCTGAGGCTACTACTGAAGCTTTATATTCATCACTTTCCCTTAATGCTCTTTCAAATTCATTTGCTTTATCATAAATATTTACCATAATTATATACCTCCTTATCTGTATGAGTTTATTATATCACAGTTTTATCTCCTTTAACAATTAAAATTTTTTTATTTTTATCATTTCGCCCTATTGTCTTTATATTAATACCACCATAATTTTTTTGATAACGATGGCCTATCTGCAGAGATAAATCTTTTTCTATTTTTGATCGGCTCCATTGATATAGAGCTTTCCTGCGGTATACATATCTATCATTTCGTTAGGAACACTTGATATTACGATACTTCCATTGTTGTCACTTTCTATTTGTGAAAATTTAACACCATAATCTCCTGCTGGAAGATCATCAAAATACCAGCGAAGTGTATAAGTTTGTAACAGTATTTCCCAATATAATTCTCTGTAAATAAACTCATGCTCACGCACTACTTTATTATCTTTTTTTATCTATAATTTCAACTTTGTATTTTTGAATTATTTTTTTCATCATAAGATGATATATATCCTCTAACATAGTTAAAAACTGCGTGTAGCTTTTAAATGTTTGCTCCACTTCTGTATCCCTATTCACACGAACAATTCCATCTCGAAGATAGTTATCTGTTGCATAAATACTTATTCCATTGATAACACGAGAATCATAGTCTAAATTCATTGAATATGATGGTCGTAGAAGCTATCACTTCCTATTTGTAGTGAGAATACTATAGCAAATGCTATATATAATTTTTTTCTTATATTTATCAAAAATCGTTGTTTCATATCTTTCAGCAAACAATATTAGACCTTTTTGCTCCTAAGATAAAAAAATAATTGGCATCCATGCATAAACATAACGTGGTTTAGCTTCCCAAATTAAATGGAACATAAATACTCCAAAAATAATAATTTGGAATAAGAAACACGATGTTATATATTCTTTTCTTCTCTTATAAATATAATATACCATCCCAAATAAAATAACTACATATATCATCTGGGAGATATAAATGAAGAAGCTATTATTACTACCATAGAATAACTGCCATAAAAAAATCCATCTCCATCTCGTAATGCACGCGTACCATTCGTATAATTTATCGTACCATCACTCCAATTACCACGAATTTTTTAAAAACAAACATTAATAAATTCAAGAAGAAAAGGACGATGCGTCAGTCGATTGAATAACAGACCAAAAGTCATCCGCAGCCTTATTCTGACTTAAATACGTAAATTGAAATCTTGCCAGTTATAACTTCCTCCCTGAATACTCATTCCCATCATAACCCAGTGAAGCATTGGGAATCTATATCCAGCATCTTGGAAGAAGCCATAATGATTCCATAACATATCAAAACCTTTGCCAAAAACTACAAAAGATATTCCAAATGTAACTATAAGTAATAGCAAAATTTTTTTATACCATTTGAAAAATAATAAGTAAACTATTAGTGCTGGGATAATAATTATTATGTTTGATCTTAAGTTCCAACCAAAAGCTACAATTACCGCAACAGCTATAATATGTTTACTTCTAAAAATAAAACTTCCATCAGATGGAATCAAAACATAAATAATAAGAGCTACTAATATAACCATCAAACTATCAGAATAGTAAAATAAACTATACATTTGGAATGGAATATATACTAGCATTAAACCTAAAATTATAGTTTGTTTTTTTGTTTTGGCAATAGTTTCCCTGCTGTTTTTAAATGTTAAATACATCGTTGCAGAAGTAATTGCAAAGCAGAAAATATGTAATGTCCATATTTCTGATATATGAAGGTATCCAGCAATTCTATAAAGCCAATATAGAATTATAGTAGGATTAATATTATTAGGATAAACTAAAAAAATATCTCTCCAGAAAATTTACCATAATTCAGCATATAGTGTGCTTCATTTTTCAATCTCTGCTCCATCAGAAAAAAATTCAATGTATCCATCGATAATATAATTGCCTGAAAAACCAAGTAAACTAAAACTATAATCCTATTATATTTTTTTAATCCTTGTTCATCTGTTGCTAATATCTTTTTACAATATAAATAAAAATTATAAAAAAATACTGGTACACCTAATAATAGTGCTAAAAGGATTTAATATACGTTCATACACGAAAAGGTGCTACATATGCCCCAAATTAATGCTACCGCAAATAGTGAGATAAAAGCATATGAAAATACATTATGTAATATTCTTCTCATATTATCCTCTATCCTTTCTATTTAAATAATTTGCAAAATAATATTGGCGACATATTTATCATAGCTTTACTAATAAAAGTATCGCTTTCAAAAATAATTCTTTTTTTAGATTTTTATAAGCTCAAGCAATTTTTTTCCTCTCCTGCCATATCGTCGTGCATTCGCAATACATCAAAAAAAATAAATATCCGCATAAAAGGTTTAAACTATTCTCATAGCTTTTTACCTGCTTTAAATTCTTCTATTTTTTTCTGTTGCCAACATTATTCTTCGTGTTGAAGCATCAATCATCGCTTGATTACGAACAGTTTTTTTCTTCTTTTAATTCTATATATCCTACACGTGAACTTTGACATACTTTCCCAGCTATATCAAAAGTTTTTTTAATTTAAAATATAGATTCTCAAGAGATAACATGTCTTCTTGAAATCTTAAATTATAGACATCAAGAAACTTTTTCTTAAACATACATGATGTCAAATTATAATCTAAATCACTCTTAAATTGTTTAATCTCTTCTTCTAAATACTTTTTTTACCTGTTACAACTTCTTCACCTAAAAATATTACTATAATTGTCTCTCGTCAAAATAGCTATATCTAAACTTTTATCAATTACAAGACCATATAAATTTTCAATATAATCAGGTTTTTAGTCTAATATTTTTCTTCTAAAAAAACGACGTATTCACCTTTAGCAAATTCTAAAAGCACAATTTTTTTAGCTGATGAATTTGATCCAAGTTGTTTTTTATGTAATTTAGTCTACTACTATCATAAGTTGAAATGAATTCTTCTACCTCTGTACTTGATGAATCATCTACAACAATAATTTCAAACTCTTGAAAACTTTGTTTAAGAATATTCTCCAAAATAGATTTTTAATCTAGTTATATTTCTAAAAGGCAGCTATAACCACTGTTACTTTTTGTTTTATTGGTTGTTTTTTTATTTTTTACTAATATTTCTTTTCCTAAAAGCATTGTATCTAAAAAAATGTCTTTAGTTCTATCTAGTGTTTTTTTGTCATAATTTTTTTCCTCTATACATTAGGATTTATATTCTAATAATTATATCATAAAAAAATGTATTTTTTTCATTTGTTAACTGGTTGTTCATATACTTATATAGACCAAATCTAATTAGTTATAATATACAATCCATTTTTTTAACAATATAAAAAAACTTTTTAAAGTACATAGTTATAATACTTTAAAAGTTTTTTGTTTTACAAGAATAATTTTGATTTTTCTCGCTCAGCGCTTAATTTTTTAGAGCGAGATTTTAAATGAACTAAAATAGTACCGCTTATCAACGTTATTACTATACCAATTAGTAATATTTTTCATATCTCGTTGGGCTGCTGGTATATATACTCCACCTACCGCTTCTCTTAACAATCCTATTGAATAAGTAAATGGTACTTTAGGATATAATGCTTGGAAAAAGCTCGAAGTCATTTGAATTGGGAAGGTTCCTCCTGAACTTCCTAATTGAAGCACCAACAATATAATACAAATAGCTTTCCCTACATTTCCTAAAAGGTGTACTATAGTATATATGATAGACGAAAATAAGGCCGATATTAATAAACCATAAAAAACAAATCTATATGGCGACACTGCTTGTGTTCCAAGGATATACATATCGCCCAATGTAATTACTAATGTTTGAAGTAGTGATATTACTAAAAATAATATCCAACGTCCAAAAATACTTCTCATATGGTTTATATTTACATTCTTCATCTTCCACTTTTTGTAGTTAATAACGATGACATAAGTAGTGCTCCAACCCATATTGATAATACTGTATAAAATGGAGTCATTGCAGAACCATAATTTTTTTAATATGGTACAATTTATTCTCACTAAGTTGAACAGGATTTGCAAAAATTCTGCTTGCTGTTTTATAATCTACTTTCAATAAATTAAACAACATATTTGTATTTGTTCCTGCTTCTGCCTTTTTTTAATCTCTTCAGTTAGCTTTTTAATTTTTTTCTTTTTGCTTCTGGTAATTCTTTTTGAATAGCTAATAACTTAGCGTGAGCTCTTTGAATTTTTCACCTCTGTACTTGAGATCTTTGCTTCTACTTCTGGTAGTTCATTTTGAGCTCCTATAATGATTTTAGAAATTTCATTAATACTAATATCTGCTTTAGTTAACACTTTAGCAACTAGCGGAGCAATATCGTCATTCAACCTGTTATCTATATTTGTTGATATTTCATTAATACGTTTTGTTCGATCAACAAAAATCTTTCTTAATATCATCTGCTATTTCATCATAGTTATCTATATTAGTATAAATTTTTATTATTTACTTCTTTAACTTTAGTTAAATCATTTTTCCAATGTATTGATCTTATTTAATTGATTTTTGAAGTATGTTCTCTCCTGATAATTCATTTTAAATACTCAAAAAAATGTTTTTACAACACGTAGTCTTTCTTCTCCCGCTTCTAGTCGAGTATTTAACAACTTCAGTTTTTCTTTTGTTTCTTCTACATTATCTGGTTTACTTTGAATTTTTTTGAGCAAGACTATTTGCCTCTCCTGAAACATCTTCTACAACTTTTTAAATGATTGCTAATTAGAGGCAGTAATTTCTCATTAAAACTTTGAATATTATTAATCGTTATATTAGCTTTATTTGCAATCATAATACTATTGGTAGCAAATCTATCAATATCCGGCAAAAGTCTGTTGAATAGTATTAAGAATCTTTTGTCCCTGTTCCGTCTTACCTATTAGTTCAGATAGAACATTTTCGTAATTTGAGAAATTATCATTTAATTTAAAAATCTCTTCCTTCGTTTTTCTCTATTGAAGGTAAATTTTGTTCAAATTTAATTCCAGCCTCATGTAACTTCTCAAAAAAATAACACCATTGGCTATTTCTACGAAAGATTTGCTAATATTATTCGCAATCGCTGAAGCTCCACTATTTGTTATTTTTTGGACTTATCGCATTTATTTTTCTCATTAACAGTATATTCAATAGTCGCCTTTTTAGGAAATCCTCGACTTACGGATGTTAGATCTTCACTAAAATTTTTCGGGAATTACTATACTCGCATAATAATCTCCTATCTTCACTCCATCTTCTGCTTCTTGCTTATTTTTTTACAAACTGCCAATCAAAGGTTTTTTTATTGTTTTTTTAGCCCTTCTACCAAATTCTTTTCCTAGATTGACTTTTTGTCCGCTCACCTCAGCACCACTATCTTCTGTAACTACTGCAACTTTTTTATATTATTAGTATGACCATATGGATCCCATGCTGAAAGTATATTTGGCCATGCATACATTGAAGGTAATAGAATTAGGCCAATTATTACTATCCACGTCCTTGTTTTTTTCGAAAAAAATCTCCCTTATATCATTTTTTAAAAAAATTTCTATAATATTTTTTTCAAATTACAAGTCTCCTTTCTTTTTTTAAAAAAATATTAGAGATATTGAAAATCTCTTATTAGTGATAATCTATTCTATCAAAAAGGTATCTATTGTCAAAATACTTTTTACTAACTATAACCGCTACTCTAAATATAAAAACAACATTATCTTTAGTAGATTTCTTTATATCTATTATTCGTTGATTACTACTACCTCTAAAAACGCAAGCTTAAATCTTTTAAAAATCATAAATGGTCCATCTACCAAAATATCACAAAAGCAATAACAATTCTTTTTATCCTCGCTACTATTTAAAAAGTTGCTCATAGGTATAACCACTGTAAACCCAAATATCTTTACTATCCCCAAATTCTTCTCGTACTCTTTTAACTAAAGAAATTGCAACTTGTGTATTTAAAAATGGTTCTCCTCCAAGAATAGTTAGTCCTTGAACATATGTATGTCTTAAATCATCTATTATTTTTATCTTCTACTTCTTTTGTGTATTCTTGCCCTACATTAAAATTTTGAATACTCTCATTAAAACATTCCTTACATGCAAATAAACATCCACTTAAATATATAGAACATCTTATTCCTTCTCCATCTACAAACTGAAACGGTTTATAATCCGCATATTTTTTTCTTTGAATAATTAGAGGCAAGCCAAAAAAATCTTGAGGATCTTTGTATGTCTTACTAAGACAACCTTGCTTATTTACATTTTTTATGAGTTTTACTGTATTCAGATATATCTATTGTATTAATTATTGTTCTTAATTTTTTTCTTCTCTCGACATTTTTATCACCCCTGCTTAATTATAATATCATTTTTTAAAAATCAATTACCAATTTTTCATAAAAGAGCTAAAAAAATTTTTAAATCCCTATTTTTAAAATGTAGAAAATTACTTTATAATAAGATATAATGTTTAAAAATTTTTTTAATAATTATTTTTATTAAAAAACTAACTAGGAGGCTTATGTGAAAGATTCTACAATAGAAAAATCCACTTGGTATTAAACCTATAAAAACTACTTATATCCTTTGCTTGGCCAGCAATAACAGCTAATATAATAAACGCATTATATAGTATTGTTGACCAAATCTTTATTGGACAAGGAGTTGGTTATTTAGGAAATGCAGCAACTAATATAGCTTTCCCTATAACTACTATATGTCTTGCTCTTGGTCTTATGATTGGTATTGGAGCAGCCGCTAATTTCAATCTAGAACTTGGTCGAGAAATCCAGAAAAAAAGCCAAAGCTGTAGTTGGAACATCTGTATCATCACTTTTTTTATTATAGGTGTTATTTTTAACAATTTTAATTCATATTTTTTTAGAACCACTTATGTACGCTTTTTGGTTCTACTGATGAAATATTACCTTATGCAAAAACATTTGCTAGCATCTCTTCTTTAGGTATCCCTTTCTTACTTCTGTCAATTAGTACCAACCCGATGGTTCGTTCTGATAATAGTCCGAAGTATTCTATGTACGCCATAGTATTGGGTGCCGTTTTGAATATTATTCTAAATCCCATTTTTATTTTTTTGAATTTGAATGAGGGAATTGCTGGTTCTGCTTGGGCTACTGTTATTAGCCAATTTATATCAACAGCAATACTATTATTTTTATTTTTCCTAAATTTAAGAGTGTTAAATTCCATAAGGAAGATTTTATACCCTAAGTTTTTCATTGTTAAAAAAATATCTATAGCTTTAGGAATGACATCATTTGTTTTTCAAGGCTCTAGTATGATTATTCAAATTGTAACTAATAACTTACTTAATACCTATGGTTCACAATCTATTTACGGTAATGATATACCTATTGCGGTAGCTGGAATTGTAGCCAAAGTTAATATAATATTTGTTTCTATAATTATCGGTCTCGTTCAAGGAGCTCAACCTATTTTTTTGGTTTCAACTATGGAGCAAAAGATTACAATCGTGTACGTGAAACTATGCACTATATGATGAAATACGCGATAATTATCTCTGTAGTATTCTTTTTCAATATTTGAGCTATTTCCTAAACAAATTGTTGCTGCCTTTGGTAATGGTAATGAACTATATTTTTGAATTCGCTGTTAGATATATGAGATTTTTTCTTATTATTTACTTTTTATCAACGGTATTCATATTTCTAGTTCAACATTTTTTCTGCTATTGGTAAACCCAAAATTGGTGTTACAGTAGCGCTTACTAAACAAATGATTATTTTATTGCCTATGTTATTAACATTATCTCATTTCTTTGGGATTGATGGTATAATATATGCCACACCTATAACTGATATTTGTGCATTTAGTGTTTCATTATTTTTCTTAACTAGAGAATTCAGACGCATGCCAAAATAAACACAAAAAAATAGTCTATAGTTTTTTAAAACTATAGACTATTTTTTTCTTATTATCTTGTTGCTACATATTTAAGATCATCTTTGTGTTTTGCCAAGAAATCATTCATTTCATTATCTGGGATTAGACGAAGATATAGATTTGAACGAATTGTTTCATCTTCTTCACGGCAAGTTGACAATACAAGATACTTATCATTTTCCTTTTTAATTGGACATTATCATTTTTTTAGTTCTAGCATCTTTCTTAACATTTGTTAATTGTTTTAGGGAAATCTTCATCATTTTTCGAAATCTAAACGGTAAAAATGATGTTGTTTCTGGAACAATTGTTAAGAATGCTACTTCATAATAATATTTTTCTTTCTGGAGTCTCAATCACAACATATTTATGCTGATCCATAAACTCTTGTTTATCATAGAAATTCACGTCATTAAACATGCGATTGTCTGCAACCTTACTTCCAGCGCGTGACCAAATAACCAAGTTAATCTGTCACCAAAGTTTTTTTATTATTGTCAGCATCCATAAATACTGTACCTAGGTAAGGAACTATTTTTCCCTTCAAAAGTTTTTATCTAAATATGTTTCGTTATCATTAGTTTTGAACAACAGGTTCGTCTAATTTTTGTTCCTGGAGCATAAACGTACGCCACTACTTCATTATTAATCTTAGATAAATCAGCAAAACGTTTTTGATAAATATTCTTTTTCTTCTGCGCTTACTTTATACGTTGCTTGTGATGAATTTGAATTAGAATTATCGTCTTTACTACATCCTGATACAGATACAGCAGAAACCACCAAAGCAATTGCTAATAGTAAGGTAGAAAAAAATCTTTTTAAAATTAAATACTTTTTTTCATCGTATTTTTCCCTCATATTTTAGTTTACTTCTTTGTATTATACACTATATTTTTTTATTTTTTTCTATTAATTTTTGTATATATAGTTTTTAAATTCTTATCTAACAACTACTGCTGTTCCTGTAGCTGTAACTAAAAAGCATATTGTTACCATCGCCTCCTAGAGCATCAAAATCAATTCTAACTCCGATAACCGCATTAGCTCCCATTGCTTCTGCACGAGCTTCTAATTCTTTTTAAAGCTTCAGCTCTTGCTTGAATAATTTCATCTTCGTACCCTTTGACTCTTCCACCAAAAAGGTTTCGAATTCCTGCCCCAATATCTTTTATAAAGTTAATTCCAGCTACTACTTCCCCAGTAGCAAGTCCTCTATACTCCACTATTTCCATACCTGGAACATCTTGTGTTGTTGTAATTATCATGTTAATTCCTCCCATTTTATAATTTTTTTATATTTATAATTAGTCAACTAGAATATCTATTACCTCTTCTAGAGTTGCTCCTAAGAAGTATGAATTGATATCTATTTGCTCTAGTACTTTCTGAATATCTTCTTTTTGGTATTTTACCCCTACCAATTTCTTAGCAATATCTTCAACATCCATCACTCCAAAGAAATCTCCAAAGAACTTAATATTCGTAATAGCACCTTGCTCTACCATAATGTTAGCTTCAATTTTACCCGTTTTAAGTCTTCTATTACGTTTGATATTGAAGTCTGGATTTTTCCCATATACCCAATCCCAAGAGTTGTTTTTTTCTTCTTGTATTGCTAAAATAGCTTTTTCATCTTCTTCAGTAGCAACAAAATCCGTCATTTCATATTTTTCACTCATATATTTTTTAAGTGCTACTACGAAATCTGCTACTGTCATTTCTTGATTAGGTAAGTGATCTTTAATGTTTGTAACTCTTGAACGAACTGATTTGATACCTTTTTGACTCAATTTTATCTTTTGATACTTTTAAAGCATTTGCTAATACTGAAGTATCAACATCAAACATTAAACATCCATGATGCATAATACGTCCTGAACGAACATATTGTGCATTTCCACAGAATTTTTGTCCGTCTATTTCAAGGTCATTACGTCCTGTAAACTCAGCTTTTTTACACCTAATGAAGCCAATGCATCTATAACTGGTTGTGAAAAATGATTTAAAATCAAACTCTTCTCCGCTACGGCCATTAGAAATAATAGTATAATTTAAATTATTTAAATCATGATAGACAGCTCCTCCACCACTTACACGACGAACTATTTTTTTATATCATTGTCATCACAGAATCTTTGGTTGACTTCTTCTGTTGTATTTTTGGTTTTTACCTACTACTATACATGGTGAATTTATCCATAACATAAAAACATCATCTTTCTTAGCAAGCTCATTAAATGCATAAAACTCTAACGCTGTATTGTAGCGTGGATCATTACTTTTTGATTCTATATATATCATTTTTATTCTCCTTAGTTTATAAAACTTATTTCTTTATAATTTATTATAATACAAAAAGCATTTTTTCATAAACAAAAAAATACTTTTTATTTTTTTCATAAAAGAATTGAACTTTTTCAAACAAACTTAGCTTATATTATGATATAATAAAAGGATAATTAGAAAAAAATACTTTAAAAGGAGTTCGTCTATTTATGACAAAAATTATTTTTAACTGGTGATAGACCAACTGGAAAACTTCATTTAGGTCACTATGTTGGCTCTTTAAAAAAATAGAGTTGCTTTACAAAATGAAAAAGATACTGATATTTTTTTATTATGATTGCCGATCAACAAGCTCTTACTGATAACGCTGATAACCCTGAAAAAGTTATTCAAAAACATTACAGAAGTTGCTTTTAGACTATTTAGCTGTTGGTATTGATCCAACTAAGTCTACTGTCTTTATTCAATCACAAATTCCTCAGCTTGCTGAATTGTATATGTATTATATGAACTTAGTAACAGTATCAAGACTTCAACGTAACCCTACTGTTAAACAAGAAATAAATGATAAAAAAATTCGGAGAAAGCATACCTGCTGGATTCTTCACTTATCCAGTTAGTCAAGCAGCTGACATAACTGCATTTAAAAGCTACTCACGTACCAGTAGGTGAAGATCAAAAACCTATGCTTGAACAAACACGTGAAATTGTTAGAGACTTCAATAGAACTTATAATAAAGAAGTTCTTGTTCTTCCAGAAATAGTACTTCCTCCAAAAAAATCATGCACGTCTTGTAGGAATCGACGGACAAGGTAAGATGAGTAAAAGTCTTAACAATGGTATCTATCTAGGAGATAGTGAAGAAAATATCAAAGCTAAAATCATGAAAATGTACACTGATCCTAATCACATTCGTGTTGAAGATCCTGGGAAAGTTGAAGGAAATGTTGTCTTCACATACTTAGATATTTTTTTGATCCACGTACTGACGAGGTAGCTGAACTAAAAAGAACACTACAGACGTGGTGGTCTTGGCGATATGAAAACTTAAACGACGTCTTAACGAAGTTATGCAAGAGTATTTACGCCCAATTAGAGAGCGTCGTGAAGAGTTTGCTAAAGACAAAGCTGAAGTATACAATATGCTAAAAAGCTGGTAGTGAAAAAAAGCTGAAAGAGTTGCTGCTGCTACACTTGATGAAGTAAAAGATGCAATGGGAATTAATTATTTTAAAAAAATAAATTTTATTACACTATAAGGTAATCAACCTTCAATAAAGGATGTAAATTATTTAATATTTTTATAATAAATTATTAAGGAGATACTATGGCTAAAAAGAAGAAAAAAACAGTTTTCTCTATTCTCAATAATTTCAATTTTAATAATTATTCTTATCTCACTTATCATAAGTCGATATACCTTTAATAAAGGTAATTCTACTACGTCATTTCAAGAAACTTCAACTATTCCTCAAGATGTCATTAAGTCACTAACTGCTCCAAGTGAAAATGAAGCAAATGATAATACTAAATATAAGATTTTTAAACAATAACAATCCATATTTTTAGTAAAGAGGATTTATCAACAACCTCTTTTGAAAATTACAGTCCACTAGATAATCTAGGGCGCGTCGGCCAAGCTAATGGTCTTATTGGTGTAGATCTTATGCCTACTGAACGTAGGGGAAATATCACATATTCGTCCTAGCGGTTGGCAAAAATAATAAAGGAAAACATGTCTATGATCGTTGTCACCTTATCGCATTTCAACTAGCTGGAGAAAATGATAATAATAGAAATTTAATGACTGGAACAAGATTTATGAATCTCAACATGATTCCTTTTTGAAAATGAAGTTGCAGATTATGTTAAAAAAACAAAAAAACATGTTCGCTATCGTGTTACTCCTGTATTTAAAAGATAACGATCTTGTTGCTCAAGGCGTTATTATGGAAGCTATGTCTGTAGAAGATAGCGGAGCAAGTGTAAAGTACAATGTCTTTATCTACAACTTCCAAAAAGGAGTAGTGATTGATTATAAAACTGGAAAAATATACTACAAAATAATAAAATAGACTTTGGAGTCAAAAATGACTTCAAAGTCTATTTTCATTAATTTTTCTTTATAAATTTCTCAGCTATAGCTAAACTTATTACTAGTAATAAAATTGCTCCCGACCAAATTAATACACTATATGGATTATCATGCTGAACTATTATAAGCCTAACTATCGCAGTTATTCCAATATAGATAAAAGTACCTCAATGGAAAATGATAATTATTTTTAAAAATATTTCACTATAAGAGCTACAAACTCAAAATATAAAAAGAATACTAAAATTTCCTCGATAAAGTTTTGATAACTTCCATCTGATACTAGAAATTTCATTCCTTCGGCAAAAGATTTCTTTTGCTTCTATTAATAAACCAAATGATAATAAAATACCTATTATTAATAATCCAATATTCATTACCCAAAAGAAATATACTTGATATTTTTTCTCGCTAAACTTATCCATCACACTCTCCTTTAACATTTCTCTAATAAATTTAACATAAACCTTATTATATGTCATTTTATCAGCTCATATCTTCTTTTTTTCTGGGCATATCTTTTTATCTTTTTATTTATTTTAAATGGTAAAAATAGTAACAGATTGGAGATTTTTTATGATAGAACTAAAACGTATAAAAAAAGAAAATTTAAAAGAACTATATAATATTATTTATACCTCTGAAAATCCAGAATGGAGTAAATATAACGCACCATATTTTTAATGAATATAAATTTCTAGATTTTGATGTTTTTTTCTTTTAACTAATCATCATGAATTTTATCTTAGCGATAGATGCTGTGGAATTTTTGTTGATAATAAATTAATTGGCATTGTAACACGTCATTGGGAATGTTTTTGCTACACGTTGGTTAGAAATCGGTATTATTATTTATGATGAATCTTACTGGTCTTGTGGAATTGGACAAACAGCACTAAAAAAATGGATAAAAAAACTGTTTTTATCAAATATCCAGAGATTGAGCGAGTGGGGCTAACGACATGGAGTGGTAATCATGGAATGATGCGTCTTGCTGAAAAAAATTGGGATTAATTCTTGAGGAAGACTCCGCAAAGTTAGGTACTATAACGGTACTTATTATGATTCAGTAAAATACGGAATACTACGTGAAGAGTTTTTTTAATAGCCAAATTGAAAATGAACATTCTAATAAATTATAATAACTTTAACCTTACAAAAAGCGACTAACATTGTGTTAGTCGCTTTTTCTCTTATATTTAAACTTATACTATTTTGTTTTTTTCTTAGGTGCATGGATACACATATCAATGCAATCAGCCATAGCTTCGTATAATGCTTCTGAGTATGTTGGGTGTCCATGAATTATATCCATTACATCATCAATAGTCATTTCAGTTTGGATTAATGTAGAACCTTCGTTGATGATTTCCGCAGCAACTGGACCTACAATATGAATACCTAAGATTTCTCTGTATTTAGTATCCATAATTACTTTTTACAAAACCTTCACCTTGGTTAGATGCTAATGAACGTCCGTTAGCAGCAAAGTTAAATCTACCAACTTTAACATCATATTTTTCACGTGCTTGGTCTTCAGTTAAACCAACCATAGCAATCTCTGGGTGTGTATAAATTGCTGCTGGTGTAGATTTAAGATCAACTCTCTTAGAATGACCCATTGCATTTTCAGCTGCAACTTCTCCCATCTTGAATGCTGCGTGAGCTAACATCTTAGTACCATTGATATCTCCTGGTGCATAGATTCCTTTAATAGATGTTTCCATGTACTCGTCAACTTTAACACGTCCACGTTCCATTTCAAATTTATCTGCTAATTCTCCTAGACATGTATTATCTGGAACACGTCCGATAGATAGTAATACTTTATCAGCAACTACATCTTCTTTACCTTCAACTTTTACTACTACTTCGTGACCTTTATCAACGATTTCTAATAATTTAGTTGAAGTAAGTACATTAATACCTTGTTTTTCTAAATTGTTTTTCTAATGCTACAGACGCATCTTTATCCATATTAGCGATTAGTCTATCTGCCATTTCAACGATAGTAACTTTAGAACCAAATGTAGCAAATGCTTGACCTAATTCAGAACCGATTACTCCACCACCGATAACAGCTAATCTTGATGGTACTTCTTTAATGTCTAAGAATTCATCACTTGTAAGAACTTTGTCACTTTCCATACCTGGAATGTTAATTCTACTCACTTTAGATCCACCAGCCAAAAATTACACTATCAGCGTCAATTGTTGTGTGCTCGTCAACAACAACTTTTTTTATCAGCTGTAAGTTGTCCAACACCATTGAATACTTTAACTCCGTAAGATTTAAGTAATCCTGCTACTCCACCAGATAATGTTTTTAGATACTTTATCTTTAACTGCTACAGTTTTCTCCATGTCAACTGTAAATGCATCATTTACAAGTTTAATACCACGGTCTTTTGCAGAACGAATGTGGTTAATAATTTCTGCATTGTGTAAGAATGTTTTTTTGTTGGAATACATCCACGATTTAAGCATGTTCCACCTAATTCGCGATTTTCTACTAATGCTACTTTTCCACCTAATTGAGCTGCTTTAATCGCCGCTACATATCCTGCAGGTCCACCACCAATTACAGCTACGTCATATTCACCACGACGTTCACGTTTTTGGCAATACATCTTCTTTTTAGTTTCAGGAACTTTAACGTCTGCTGCTACTTCTTTTTACTACTTCTTGAGCTACTGCAGTTGCACCATCTGCTCCAGGAACTTCTTCTCCAGGTTGTCCAATCCATGCTATAGTTTGAACTACAGGTACAGTTGATCCAGCTGGGTGAAGAATTTTTTTAATAAAGTCCCACTAGCTTCAGCTTCAACTTCCATGTTAACTTTGTCAGTTACGATTTCAAGTAGGACTTCACCTTCTTTTTACTTCGTCACCTTCTTGCTTAAACCATTGTACGATTTCGCCTTCTTCCATTTCACTTCCGGCTTTTTGGCATAATAACTTCTACTGCCATGTTATAATCACTCCTTAATACACTTTATCTTGTTTTTCTTCTATAATTATATCATTATTAGATTAGTAATGATAGTGGATTTTTCGATAGCTTCTTTCAGAGTCTTCATGAATTTAGCTCCTTCTAATCCGTCAACTACACGGTGATCCGCTGTTAATGTTAATGTCATGATAGGTCTTACAGTCACTTCACCATTTAATACTACTGGTTTTTGAACAGTAGCACTTACACCTAAAATAGCTGTATTTGGTTGGTTAATGATTGGTACGAAGCTCTTAACTCCATACATACCTAAGTTACTAATTGTAAATGTTGAATCTGCCATTTCATCTGGTTTTTAATTTTTCCAGCAAGAGCTTTTTGTTGTAATTTCTTTAGAAGCAACTACAAGCTCTTTAAGACTCATCTTATCAGCACCTTTAATTACTGGTACTACTAACCCACTATCCATACCTACTGCAATTGATAAGTTAACGTAGTGGTGTAGATACATTTCTTTTTCGTCACTTGATAATGAAGCATTTACATATGGGTGTTTCATTAATGATTTAATTACTGCTAATGAAATGAAGTCTGTAACTGTTGCTTTTTTTACCAGTTTCTTCGATAATTGCATCAACAACTTTTTTACGTAATGCTAATAGTTCAGTCATATCAACCTCTACATTAACAACAAACGTTGGTGCACTAAAGTAAGATTCACTCATACGTTTAGAAATAACTTTACGCATTGGTGACATTGGTACTGTTTCAACAACACCCCATTGATTTTCGTTTGGCTCTTTAACAGATTTTTTGCTAGGAGCTGCAATTTCTTCTTTCTTAGCTAGAGCTGCTTTTGGAGTTCCATTAAGTACTGAAAGAATATCAGCTTTCATAACCTTACCATTAGGTCCTGTTCCTACTATACTCTCAGCATTAATTCCTTCCATTTGCGCTATACGAGCTGCAAGTGGTGAAATTTCTAACTTTAGAGTTAAGTTTATATTCTAATACATCATCTTTATGGATACGACCTTTAGATCCCGTTCCTTGAACTTTAGATAAATCAATTCCTTTTTTTACGCGCATATGCTCTCGCAGCTGGTGTTGCACGAATACCAGAATAATCTACCACTTCTACTTCTTTGACAGGTGTATAATCAACTTTTTTCTCAACTATTGTTTCAGCTGGAGCAACTTCTCCTGTTTCGCTAGCACCTGGAATAGCTTCACCTGGTTCACCTATCCAAGCAATTGTTTTAACAACTGGTACAACATCTCCTGCTTGAGCTAAAAATTTTTTTAATAATGTTCCGCTAGCATCAGCTTCAACTTCCATATTTACTTTGTCTGTTACAATCTCTAAAAGGACTTCTCCTGCTTCGACATGGTCTCCTTCATTTTTTTAAACCATTGTACGATTTCGCCCTCTTCCATTTCACTACCGGCTTTTTGGCATTATAACCTCTACTGCCATGTTTTATTCACATCCTTCGCTAACTATATTTTTTTATTTTTTTATTTACAGCTTTTTTTAATTGTTGCTTTGATGTCTTCAACATCAGGTACAACTAATTTTTTTCTAAGTTTTTTTAGCTGATGGAATGTGCGTGTCAGCCCCTGCTACACGGTAAATTGGGCTATCTAAGAAATCAAAGGCATCACTTTCTGCAATGCGAGCAACGATTTCTCCACCGAATCCACCAGTTTTGAATGAGTCGTGACATACAACTAATTTTCCAGTTTTTTGTACAGATTTAACGATTAAGTCTGTATCTAATGGTACTAATGTAATTGGGTCAACTACTTCTACTGAAATCCCTTCTTCTTTTAGTTCTTCAGCAGCTTGTAAACTACGTTCTAACATTCTTCCCCAAGATACTAATGTTACGTCAGTACCTTCAGCTTTGATATCACCTTTTCCAATTACACCAACTTTACCTAATTCTACCTCACCTTTACGTCCAAATAACGCTTTAGGCTCTATGTAGATAACTGGGTTGTTATCTCTGATTGCAGCTCTTAAGATTGAGTAAACATCCCCTGCAGTACCTGGTGCTACTACTTTAAGACCTGGAATGTGGCAGAACCATGCTTCTAAAGCTTTACAGTGTTGAGCAGCCGCTCCAGTCCCAGAACCAGATGCACAACGATAAGTAACTGGTACTTGAACTTCTCCACCTAACATATAACGCATTGGTGCTGCTTGGTTAACGATAGCATCCATACCAATTGTTACGAAGTCCATAAATGTTACGTCTACGATTGGACGCATACCTACTGATGCTGCTCCAGCGGCAGCTCCACAAATTGCAGCTTCACTAATAGGTGTGTCGATAATACGTTCAGGACCAAATTCTTCCAACATACCTACTGTTGTACCGAAGTCCCCTCCGAAAATACCTACATCTTCACCCATTAAAAATACATTTTTCATCTTCACGCATTTCGTGAGTCATAGCTTCTTTTTATGGCTTCACGAATTGTCATAATTTTTTTGTTTCTTTAGTCATAACTATTTATCTCCTATTATATAAAAATATTATTTAAATTATTTTTAAACTAAAAATATTAGTCAGCGTAGTTATCTTGGAACGCAATTGAACCATCAGCAAAAGGTGATTCTTTAGCAAATTCTACTGCTTCGGTGATAGTCGCTATTGATCTATCTTCAATTTCTTTTTAATTCTGCTTCTGTAGCAATTCCATTTTTCTAATAAGTAATTTTTTTATATTTTTACGTTAGGATCTTTTAAGTTTCCATTCAGCAACTTCTTCACGACTACGATATTTACCAGCATCAGAAGCTGAGTGTCCAAACCATCTATAAGATACTGCTTCTACTAAAACAGGTCCTTTACCACTTCTAGCGTGTTCGATGGCTTCTTGCATTGCGTCATAAACTGCTAATACGTCATTACCATCTTCTACATGAATTCCTTTGATTCTATATGAAGCTGCACGCTCAGTAATCTTTTTCAACACGCATACATCTTTCTTGCGCCATTGAGATACCATATTTATTATTGATTACGTAGAAAATAAGTGGTAAATCCCAGTTAGATGCCATGTTTAAACATTCGTGGAAACTTCCTTCGTTAGTAGCTCCATCACCCATACAGCAAATAACAATATTTCCTGTTTTCTTCATTTTTTGAGCTAGGGCAGCACCTGTACTTAATCCGTGTCCACCACCTACGATACCGTTACATCCCATGTTACCTTGTTCAAGGTCATAAACGTGCATACTTCCACCACGCCCTTTACATTGACCAGTTTCTTTACCTAGGATTTCAGCCATCATACGGTCAATTTCTATACCTTTAGCAATAGTTTGACCGTGACCACGGTGATTAGAAAACATTAGGTCTTCTTTTCTTAACGGATAAATAGCTCCAACGTTAGCCGCTTCCTCTCCTACTGAATAGTGAGTCATACCGTGAACTAAACCACGAGAGTATAGTTTACTTAACTCCATATCAAAAATCTCTAATAAGGTGCATTAGTTCATACATTTCTAAATGCTCTTGTTTAGTTAAATCTTTTGATGTTTTTTTACCATAATAACCTCCAAAGTTTGTGTATATATTTATTAAATGTATATAAATTATGTTTTTAATCATATATTACGTTTATAATATACACCCATTTTTTAAAAGTCAAATTTCCAATCCCAAAATAAAATAATAATATTTGTCTAGAAAAATTTTTAATAAATTGTATCAACTCAAGCATTTTATATGCTAATACAGAATTGTAAATCTCCGCTTAACTATTGTATGGTATTATTTTTAAATAGTTCATCCTTAATATATACTTACTATTTTTTTATGAGTACAGTATAGTGATTATAAAAATTTACTAAGTTTTAAAAATATTTTTTTCATAATATATATTATTTTTTTAATTTTCATTATATTTAGGGAATATTTTTTTATTTTATAGCTTTTTATATCTTAATTTTTATTTCTTATTATCTTATAAAAATTGTATTTAATTAATAATTTTCTTAAAAACTACACAATCTCTCTTAAGCAAAGTTATTGCATAAATATTTTTTTAGGTGTATAATCCCTATGTACTAAAAAAACTTAGAAGGAGTATTAAAAATGTTTTTTTAAATACTGTTTGGAGTCAACAATACAATCCAAGCGGCAATATTTGGGTATCTGCCGCCATCGCTGTGCTTCCTATTATTATTTTTTTCTTATTTCATTAGTTATCTTTAAATTAAAAGGTTATACAGCAGGGGCTTTAAGTATTCTGAGCTCAGCCATTATAGCTTATACCTTTTTATAAAATGCCAGTCGACAAAATTGCTGGCGCAGCTGAACAAGGAGTAGTCTCAGGTTTATGGCCTGTTGCTAGCATTGTTCTATCTGCAATATTTTTATATAAACTAACTGTCAAAATCGGATGTTTTGACATTATAAAAACAAAAGTATTTCATCAATATCATCTGATAAAAAGAATTCAAGTTCTTCTTATTGCATTTTTCTTTTAATGCGTTTTTTTAGAAGGTGCAGCCGGTTTTTGGAGCACCTGTTGCTATTACTGCTGCTATTTTAGTCGGTCTAGGTTTTTAAACCTTTACAAGCTGCTGCTATCTGTTTAGTTGCAAATATTGCTGGTGGTGCTTATGGTGCAATGGGTATTCCCGTGACAATTCCAGCAAGTCTTACTGAGTTAGATGCAGTATCTCTAGGGAAAGCTACTTCGATTATTTTATGCTTAGTAACACTTATCGTAACTTTCTTATTGGTATTTATGGTAGATGGACTTAAAGGAATAAAAGAAACTCTTCCTGCAATTTTTAGTTTCAGGTGGATCTTTCGCTATCACACAGTTTATTTTTCTTAAATTTTGTTGGTCCAGAATTAGTTGATGTAGTTTCTGCAATTATTAGTTTACTTTCATTAGTTATATTCTTAAGATTCTGGAGTCCAAAAAAATATTTTATCAATAGAACAAAATATACTAGAAGAAAAAAACAAGAACTCTCTCTAAAAAAAGTAACTACAGCTTGGTTACCATTTATTTTATTAACTTTATTTGTTACTATTTTTGAATACTAGTTTCTTTAAACAATTAATTCAAAGCGGCAACCCCAAAAACTGGTCAAAAAAACCTGGAGTTTTTAAATTCTTTAATCTTTAATTTTCCTTATTATATAGATGGTACTGTAGCTAAAGTTGCTCCTATTACTAAGGATCCTACACCTATAAAAAGCTATATTTAGTTTTTGCACCTTTTTACGTCAACTACTACAGCTATAGCTCTTGCTGCTATTCTTACTATAATAATTTTTAGAGTACGTGGTCGCATAATTAAACTAGTTTTAAAAGAAACTTTCCTTGAACTTTGGTCACCTATTCTTACTATATGTTCAGTTTTAGCATTTGCTTATATTTCTACATACTCAGGAATGTCTTCTACTTTAGGATTAGCATTAGCAAATACCGGAAAGATATTCCCATTACTTTCTCCTATTCTAGGCTGGATTGGGGTATTTCTTACTGGATCTGTTGTTAACAGTGGTTCACTATTTGCAGGTTTACAATCTATTACTGCTTCTCAAATTGGTGTAGATCCTACATTATTAGTAGCTTCAAATATCACTGGAGGAGCTATCGCAAAAATGATTTCACCTCAGTCAATTGCTGTTGCTGCTGCTGCTGTAGGTTTAGTAAATAAGGATAGCGAGATTTTCAAAGAAACCATTAAATGGAGTATTATCTTACTTATCTTTGCAGGTATACTGAATTTAATACTTACACATTAAAAAAGAAGAGTTGACTTTATTGTCAACTCTTCTTTTTTATGCTACATGCTCATTACAATGGCAATCTCCTGTTTTGCAGTTACCGCACTCGCAGTCTTCTTTTGCATTATGACAACCGCACGCGCAGCCATCTTGACATTTACAAGTACCTTCTTTGCAATTGCCACATTCGCAATTTTCTACAGCATCATGACAATGGCAGTGATGTTCACATTCACATCTACTCATCTTAATCGCCTCCATGTATTATTCTATACTTAAATTTTATTATGTTTTTATATAACAAGTCAATAGATTCTCGTCTTAAGTAATTATTACGATTTATGGCGCTATAAATCGTAATAAGAACGAATTTGAATTGAAATTAAATATATGTAGAAATACTACTTTAATGTAGACTCCTACCTATTATTATTCACTAATAACTATTTCATAAGCTATAGAAGAAGATCTCTCTTAGAATAAATAAATATATATATATATATATATTTGTCCTAATTGTATTTATTATGTTATAATGAAATTGAAATAAAGAAATTAAAAACTTAGTCAATTCTACTTTTATAATTCTTTATATATTACTTTTTTTATATAAAAAGGGAGGGAATTATATGAAATATAACAAATACTTAATTATCACTTTCCCATTTTTATTATACTCTTAACAACATTTTTTTATACGAAAAAAACATCATCTATTTCTACTTAACTATTCCTATATATGTCTATGTGAGCTTTGTAAGATATTATCAAGAAAAAAATAAGTTATTAATAAAAACTAATAATGTTTTTAAATCTATTAAAGTATGAATTTACTATGTACACTGTAGCAGGACTAACAATATACACAACATCTTTATTTGGCTTTATCAGTAAAAATTAAAAAGCGTAGAATACACCTATATTGCATGTATAATTTCTGCAGTCTTACTCCTATTATCTGCAATAATTTATATTAAACGTACTCTTCTTATAAGAAGAGAGCTACGTAATAATAATTTTTTTAATAACAAAAAAGAAATCAGCTCATTATCGAACTGATTTCTTAACTTTTCTTACACTAAAATATTTATCAAATGATTCTTCTATATCTTTTTATCGCTACCACACTTAATAATACAACTGTTATTATAAATAATCCTAGTATTAAAAAAATTTAGGGTTTTCTACATAATTTAAATACGTAATAAGTGGTAAACTTGAATAAAAACCTATAGTTAAACTTTTTTAACAATAATTCCTATTACTAATGTGCATAAAATTAACACTAAAAACTAAGTTAAGTGACAATGCAGTCATGCAACCAAAAAAATGTTGCTACTCCTTTTTCCACCTTTGAAACGGAATATTACTGGTTTTTATATGACCTAGTATTACTAAAATTATCGCACTATAAATAACCCAATCACTAGCATTTAAAAATCTTAAGCATAATAACTACTAAAAAAACCTTTGAAAAAAATCTACTACTAATACAAAAAAACAAATGATCTTGCTCCTAATACTCGTCCAGCATTTCTTGCACCAACATTTCCTGAGCCTTTATTTGTAAATTCTTCTTTATAAATTTTTTTCTAATAACTTGCCACCCATTATATTCCCAAGAAAATAAGCAACAATAATATAAATAATATTTGTAATCATAATTTTTTTCTCCTCTCTTTAGTTTATCTTTTTAATATTTTTAAGTCCTTCACTTAGGAACATTAAACATCCTATTGAAAATGGTACTACATAATATGCTAAGCGATATATGATAATTGTTGCACCGATAATTTCAGGATTAATGCCTAGATTTTTTTAAACCGATTAATACTAATGTATCAAAAGTTCCAAGTCCTCCAGGTATCATCGTGAGTAATCCCTACTATTGAGGCAACTATAATTACACCCATAACTTGAAGTTCTTTATCTGCTACTACATCTCCTGTATAAAAAGTAAAGAATAACTAAAATAATTATTGCGGCAAAAACCCATTCTAAAAAAAGAAATAATTGTAAGTTTTACACTCAAATATCTATCTGTACGTATTCTAGGTTTTCTTAAATTAAAAAAATAAATATAATGGTAAAAACAATGACATTAATAATAATGAATAATAGAAAATTTCATTACCTTCATATAATGCCTGCCCGGGAAAAACATTTAGTACTACAAAGATTGATAGTAAACTTATTCCAGACAGCATTGAAATTAAAATCATTCCAATTGCTGTCACAAGTGTTTTTTTCCATTTTTTTGTATATGGTTTTATACATATAATATCTTAAACCCGCTCCAATAAACCCTCCAAAGCCTAATACCATGTTCAGTGTATTAGTCATGAAACTTATTTTTAAAAATTCGCAATGAAGACATATTCTTCGTAAGATTAATCGCTTTTTAAAAACAAAGTAGTCGTATAAACATAAAATACTTATACCTAAGAGACCTAATAACAGGATAAACAAGAATCTTACATTACCTATCTGTAAAGTTAAATAATGTATTTTTTTGAAATCAAGACTTATAATTTCTTTTTTAAAATAAGAAAAAAATCAAATAAAATATTAACAATCCTAAAACTATTTGAACTATATTTTTTTAAATAATTAAAAAGATTTTTTTATCTTTCATATTTTGCATTTTACTTTTTCCTTAAATAATATTTTTTTCTTACTAATCATAACATTTTTATAATATTTTTTTCAATACAATTAGTTATTTAGCCATATAGCAATTATTATTTTACACTAATCGACATATTCATATAATTCCCTTTGATAGGTATTATATAGTTCTGGATAACCTTTTTTCTACCGCTACCAAAAAAATGTTTTTCCTAATTTTATTGACTTTTTGAACATATATAACAAGAAATATTAATATCAATATTATTACATACATTAAAACTATTCCCAAAAAGACCTCCATCTTCATATGATGTCCAGAAAAACATTCCAAGACTTAAAACAAAAGCCATACACACTAATACTATTCCCATAGTAACTCTTAAATTTTTTTCTATATCTTCTATATTCACTTTTTGACAAATTCAAAAATTTCGTCTAATTCTTCTATACTATATAGACCTTTACTAATAGCTTTTTAGAGTACCTCTAGGAAGTGTATAAGAACTCAAAACTAAAAAAACAAATGCGATGACATACTTATCCTCCCTACATTTAATAAATATTTCAGCAAAGAAAAGTACCTACTTTCCTTTGCTGATTATTTAGTATTAAAGTTTTTTTATCAACTCTGTTGTTAATATAGACGAATTTACTGCAGCAATTCGTAGAAATTCATCAAAAAGGTAACACGTGTTCCTTCTTCTGCTTTATCACTTACACTACGGCAAACAATAAATTTCGTTCCGAACTGATAACAAGTTTGAGCAATTGCTGCTGCTTCCATCTCCACTACTTGCATAGTCGGAAAGTTAGATAAAATATTCTCTTTTTAATTCTTTATTAGAAATAAAAAGAATCTGACGTCTCAACCAAACCAAAAATGAATTTTTATGATTTGGTAAATTGATTTCAGCTGCTAACTTTTTGCAAATATTCATCACTTTTTGTATACCGCAGGCATTTGAGGTACTTGGCCTAATTCATAACCAAATTCTGTTGCATCTACATCGAAATGACGAACTTCTGTTGCAACAATCATATCTCCAATTTCCATATCTCCTTGCAATGCTCCACAAGTACCTATATTAATTACATATTCAGGTTTGTAATGATCTAACAATAGCGTAGTCGCAATTGCGGCATTAACCTTTCCAGGTAGACTCAACATAAGAACAATATCACGGCCTTCATATCTACCTTCATAAAAACTTACATGAGCAATCTTCTTCTCTTGCAAGTTTTTCTATCTTTTCTTTTATGATTGCCACTTCTTCTGGCATTGCACCTATCAAAGCTATCATAAAACTATTCAACCTCTAAGATTTTAATATCCATCGAATCTTCTGGACCAGTCGGAAGAGATACTTTTTACCACATCTCCTACTTCTTTTTCCTAATAGCGCTTGCGCCACTGGAGAGTCATTAGAGATTTTTGAATTCAAATGGATTAGCTTCTGCACTACCAACAATTTTATAAGTTTCTGTCGCTCCATTTGGCAATTCTTGATAAGTAACTGTATTACCCAGACGAATTACACTAGATTTTTCATCTAATTCAATGATTACTGCATAACGAATCATTTGTTCCATTTCAAGAATTCTTTGTTCTATAAACCCTTGCTCATCTTTTGCTGCATCGTACTCTGAGTTCTCAGATAAGTCCCCAAAACTACGTGCTACTTTAATTTTTTCAATTACTTCTGGACGTTTTACTTTTTTATAGTGTTCTAATTCTTCTACAAGTTTATCATAACCTTCTTGGGTCATTTGATATTCTAATTTTTTCTTCTAAAGCCATAACTGTACTCCTTTTTTTAGTCTACTCTTTATTATATCGTTTTTTTAATTATTTTGCTAGTAGGGATTTAATTTTTGTTATCAAAATATCTACCGCAATATCGTTATATCCTCCATCAGGAATAATAATATCTGCGTATTGCTTTTGTTGGTTTTTATATACTTTTTCATGCATCGGTCTAACAGAAATCAGATATTGATTAATAACCGATTCAACAGTTCTTCCACGTTCATTAATATCACGCAATAATCTTCGTAAAATACGCAAATCACTTGGTGTATCAACAAAAATTTTAATATCCATAAGTTCTCTAAGTTTTTTTCAGAGTATAGACCGAACATACCTTCTATAATAATTACATCACGTGGCTCTTGATGTTTTTCATCGCTACGCGTATGGTTGACATAGTCATAAACTGGTAGTTCTACCGCTTTACCATCGATAAGTTCTAACAAATGATTATATAACAATTCATTATCAAAGGCATTCGGATGATCATAATTTGTTTTTAACTCTTTCATCCATAGTCATATGACTTTTGATCTTTATAATAATAATCTTGTTCGATTAACGCTACTTTATCAATAGTTAATTCATCGATAATTCTTTTTTTGTAACAGTAGTTTTTTTCCGCTACCACTACCACCGACAATACCAATAATTTTAGGCCTTTTTGTTGTCATTAGCGTCCCATTTCCTTTCTCATCATGTTACTCTTAAATACTCTAGAATCTATTTTTCGTTCTAATAATTTTGAAGCGGGTGCCTTGCTGCATCTAGCAGTTCCCCATCTTCATCATAAATCTCTCCTATAACCTGTCTAAATGTATCAATCTCTGGTCCAAAGAATTCCACTTCTTGCCCAGTTTTGAAAAAAATTACGTTGTTGGATAGTTGCAATTTGCGTTTCTTCATCATAGTGCAATACTTGACCAACAAAATCATAATTCGTTTTCTTACCACCTTCATTTCCAAACATTTGCTCAGAATATTTTGGTATTTCGTAGAAAAATGACATTGCCGTATCGCGGTTGGCGCATTTATAAAGTTCTAATTTATATTCTGGCGTCATCTCAAAGTTATCTGGATCAGCACAATAATCATCGATTAATTTTCTATAAACACTTGCAACAGTTGCTACATAATGAATTGATTTCATACGACCTTCTACCTTTAATGAATCTATTCCAAGTTCAATAATTTCTGGAACAGCTTCAATAAGAGTCAGATCTTTAGGACTCATCGCATAAGGATTAGCGTCCTCATCAAATAGTTTTGTATCTTCTTCAGTGCCTTCTTCATAAAGATCATAATTCCAACGACATGATTGGCAACAACCTCCACGGTTACTATCCCTTGCTGTCATGTAGTTACTTAATGTGCAACGTCCAGAATATGCTATACACATCGCACCATGAACAAACATTTCAATTTCAACATTAGTTTTTTCACGGATTTCTTTAATCTCTTCATATCCAGTTTCACGTGCAAGAACAACACGATGAACTCCTTCACTTTCCCAATAACGAACCTCTTTGTAGTTTGATATTGATTGCTGAGTACTAATATGTACCCTCAACATTTTGGAGCAACCGTTTTTACATCTTTCGATAATAAATGGATCAGCAACGATAATCCCTCGAACACCCGCATCTTGCAACCCCATTAAAAAAATTCATCTAAACCTTCAAAATTTTCATCATGAGCTATAATATTTGCTGTTACATAAATATCTGCTCCATATTTTGCTGCAAATTCGCAACCTTCTTTTTATTTCTTCTATTGTGAAGTTATCTGCATTGCTACGAAGCCCGAACTCCTGTCCGCCTAAAAATACTGCATCTGCTCCATAGTGAACTGCCACTTTTTAATTTTTTTCTAAATTTCCTGCTGGAAGAAGTAATTCTGGTTTTTTGTAATTACTCTCTTCCCATCAATAATTTCTGATATATTTGGTATCGCCATAAGTTTAAGTCACATTCAAGTATGACCTATCCTCCTTGTCATATAAATTTAGGTTTATTATAGGTAACCTACCCTTTTTTTAATACATAGTTTTTTATAGAAGAACCCTAAATCTACCTCACGATATTTAGGTTTAATTCTTTCTATATCATTATAAAAAAATCTTGTTTTTCATCTTCATATGCTTCTTTATCTTCATAATACAGATCAATGGCATCACGATAAATTGTTGTTACTTCTGTAATATACTCTTCATCTTTTAGAACACCTTCAATTTTAAATGCAGTTACTCCTGCCTCTATAAGACGATCTAACTCTTCTATCGCACAAATATCATTTGCGCTCATAATATGTGTGCCCATTTCGAATCTTCAAAAAAATTGGATAGCGTTCGTTTCTATCTTGACTATATAAGAATAATTTTTTTGAATTACTATATTCTTCTATATAATTCTCCTTATTACTATACATAAAGTAATTATCGACTAATTTTTCTTACAGACTGGAACATACACAGCATTCCTTGTACTTGAACCTCAATCTCGTAATTACTTTTTACCAGTAATTTCTAAAATTTCATCGATTGTAAGTTCTTTTGAAAGACATGTTCTGTAAGCGCCACGTTCTCCCCAATAGTTACATGAAAATGAGTTTGTCGCTAATGTATGTGGATCCCATTGGAGTTTGAAATCTAATCCTTCTTCTCTTAATATTGTAATAATAGTTGGCTCTCCAAAAATTAAAGCATCCACCTCTAGTGTTGCTAAGTAACGAAGATAATCTACTAAATTATCAAGATGTTCATTATGGAAAATTGCATTTACACTAACGTACGCTTTTTTTCCCTGCTTGGTGAATAACTTCTATTGCTTTTTTTAATTCTTCTCTTTTAAATTCTCCAGCAAGACGTAAACCATATTTTTCTTCACCTATTACGAAGCTATCAGCCCCAACATTTATAAGTTCATAAATATGGTCTACACTCTTCGGAGTTACTACTAACTCTACAGTCATTTTAAATCCTCTCGTTAATTAAATTTTATGAGAATAACTCTTTTTTTCTTCATTAAAAAAATAAATTATGTCTTTCATGATAAAAAAACTGTTGTTGCTGCAAGAACTCCTCTTTCTATTACTATATACTCAGTCTTATTTAACTTATTAGGCGAAGCATATGCTTGCATATCTAAATCTTCATATTTTTCAGCGTATGCAGAGCCACATCCAAATAAAACAACTACAAATATCCAAAGTGTAATAAATACACCTACACTAATAATATAAAAGTTACCGAATACTGAAGCCAATGAATTATTACCAACAGCATCCATTACCCTTCCAAGCATTTCCCATCCTTTTTATAACAACTAATAATGCAGCAATATAATATAAGTATGGATAATATATCATTATCAACACATACTCCGTACTAGCTTCTAATATAGCATTTATAATAAATAATAAAAAAATAAGAAGATAAAAGTATGCAGCTATAAAAAAATATTAAATTTTTTTCATTAACATATACTCCTTTATTTACTTTATTCATTTAAGTAATCTTCTTTTTTTCACCTTCAGGAGATTTTTTTCACTAATTTTTTTCTAACATAACTAACTCTTTTTTTCCATTAAAAATTTATCTCTTTTTTTATGATAATATCGTAGAGATTCAACCACAAAAGCTCCTCTTTCAACTACTACATACTCAGTATTATTAACAGTTTCAAAATATACTTTTTCTTCTATAAGTGCAGGGAAAACAGTTGTTAATAAACCAACAAATATTAAGAAGATGACTACAATTCCTCTTATAAATATACTTGCTGTTGAATTATCCTTTATTAGACAAAGTTGAATAATAATTCGAACTATAATCAATAATACTGCACCAATTACCAAATATATCATATATGTAGAGTATATTGCGGAAAATCGTATAATCTGTCTTTTGATTCTATTATTGAATTTACTATTATTGCTAATATCAAAAGAAGACAATAACTAACTATAAAAAAATATTAAATTTTTTTCATTAACATATACTCCTCTATTTTCTAGTTGTTATTGCTATCCCATCTCCAAATGGTAAAATGACACTCTCATAATTCTCATGCTTTAACAACCACTCATTATAGTTATTTATCTTTCTTGAAAGTTGTTTTTAAATCTCTGCTATGTCTAATAATACTAGGATCAGCTACCATTCCTTTAAATAGAACATTATCAGTTAAGACTACAACATCTTCAGCAAAATATGGTTCATATAGTTCAAAAAACTTTCTACTTTGACTTTTAGCACCATCAATAAAAACAATGTCGTACGGTGCATTTCTTACTACTTCATCTTGGAGTTCTAGTGCATCTGCGTGAAGTAATGTTATTTTATCATTTAGATTTCTTTTTTTCTATATTTTTTCGCTTCATTATACATCTTATCATCACGTTCTATAGTTGTAACATTACATCCAATTTTTTTCTGCAAGTTTTATTGATGTATAGCCAATAGCAGTTCCAATTTCTAATAAATTTTTTTGCTTTTTGATTTTCAACATTTGAATTAAAAAAATCTAATTCCAATTTTGTCAATTATTGGCACTCTATTTTCTTCCGCAAAATGTTCTAGTTCTAAATAAAATTTATCAAAGTCTTCTAATAAATCTATTACATATAAATCATCTTTTGATTCTATCGCAACCATGTTTACCTCCATATTTATACATCATTATATAATAACATATAACAACTTGTAAATGCAATTATAAAGACTAAAAACAAAGTCTTTCACACAATATAGTTTATCATATAAAATAAGAATAAAAATTATTTTATACCATTATCTAAAATAACAAAAAAATCACCAAGATTTCAGTACGAAATTTTGATGACTTTTTAATAAATTTTTATATTTTATTCAGCTAATGATTGAGTAGCTGTAATTAATGCAAGTTTATAAACATCTTCTGCGTTACATCCACGAGATAAATCGTTAACTGGTGCATTTAAGCCCTGTAAGATTGGTCCCAACTGCTTCAAATCCACCAAGACGTTGAGCAATTTTATAACCAATATTTCCTGCTTCTAGGCTAGGGAATACAAATACATTTGCATCACCTTGAACTTTTTGAATTAGGCGCTTTTAGTTTAGCAACAGATGGTACTACAGCTGCATCAAATTGTAATTCTCCTTCCACAGCTAATTCAGGTGCATTTTTCTTTAACTAATTTAGTAGCTTCTGCAACTTTTTGTTGTATCTTCAGTTACCGCTGAACCCTAATGTAGAAAAGCTTAACATCGCTACTTTAGGATCCACATTGAAGCTTTTTGCTGTTTTTAGCACTTTCTATTGCGATTTCAGCTAATCCTTCAGAATCTAATGTTGGATTAATAGCACAGTCAGCGAAGATATAACGTTTGTCATCTTTACTCATAATAAATGCGCCACTAGTACGTTTTTGTTCCTGGTTTTGTTTTTAATAATTTGAAGAGCTGGACGAACAGTGTCTCCTGTTGAGTGGATCGCACCTGATACTAATCCGGCAACTTCTCCCATATATACTAGCATTGTTCCAAAATAGTTAACATCCTTTTAGTAAAGCGCGAGCCTTTTTCTTCTGTTACTTTTTCCTGCACGACGTTCAATAAATTTAGCTAGCATTTCATCATATTTCTCATAGTTCTCATGGTCGATAAATTCAATACCTGAAACATCTAAGGACAATGGTTGAGCTATTTTTTTCAACTTCTCCTTTTTTTCCCAATAAGTACCGGTTTTTACGTAGCTAGTAGCACCAAGTTTCACCGCCGCTTCTAAAAACACGCTCATCGTATGCTTCTGGAAACACTATACGAACATTTTTTCCCTTCTAATTTTTTTCTTGAAGTTCCACAAATAAATTGTTTGTCATCTTCATATCCTCCTAATTGTATATAATATCTTTAATATGTTTTTATTGATTTTTAAACTAATAGCATCAATTAAACTTCCTTTTTCCCAAAAATAACATAACCCAATATTGTTCCTATGTAAAAAAACAAATAGAATTATTGCTATGTTACGCAAATACCGTAAAAAAACTTATTTTTCTATTCTCATACGAATACCTACTCATCTATTCTTTTGAATATCTGCACCTAAGTTTCTCATTTTTTTCTTCAATGTCTACATAACCTCTATCAATATGATAAATATCAATAACTTTTTGTAGTTCCTGTAGCCATCAAACCTGCGATAATTAAAGCTGCTCCAGAGCGAAGATCCGTTGCTCTTACAGGCGCTCCTTCAAGCTGAGCTGGTCCCTTCTAATAAAAGCACTTCGTCCTTCTATTCTTATCTTCGCATTCATTCTTCTTAATTCTTCTACATGCATAAATCTATTTTCAAAAACTGTTTCTGTAATAGTACTTGTCCCTTTTGCAAGTAAAGTAAGTACGCTCATAATAGATTGCATATCTGTTAAAAAAATCCTGGATGTGGCAATGTTTTTAACATCAACTGGTTTTAACGTATCCAATTTATTACTTACGCGCATAGTGTCTTCATCTACTATTTCGATATTTACACCCATTTCGCGCATTTTGCTCACTAAAGCAACATTATCTTTGTAAGGTGCTCCTTTTATCAAAACGTCTCCTTTAGTTGCTGCTGCTGCAATCATGTAAGTAGCCGCTTCTACTCTATCTGACATAATTGTGTATTCAGCACCTACTAATTTTTCAACACCTTCTATTTCTAAAATAGATGTTCCTTTCCCAGAAATTTTAGCTCCCATTTTTATTAGGAAATTAATCATATCTTCTATTTCAGGTTCTTGTGCTGCATTCACTATAGTTGTTTTTTTCCTTTTTGCTAAACAGCTTGCCATTATAACATTCTGTGTCCCCCCAACACTAGGGAAGTCAAAGAATATTGTTGAACCTTCTAATTCTTTTTCAGCACGCGCTTCAACGAATCCAGCATCCTGAATAATTGTCGCTCCTAAAGCTTCAAAACCTTTCAAGTGTTGGTCTATCGGTCTACTTCCTATTGAACAACCACCTGGCATAGCAACTTTAGCGCTTCCTTCGCGTGCTAACATTGGTCCTAACACTAAAAAAATGAAGCTCTCATTTTGCTAACAAATTCGAATGATGCCTCTGTTAACAACGGTTTTTGTTGCATCCATCTCTAATGTATTTTTCTTCTGGTTTATAATCTACTTTTTACTCCTAATGACTCAAATAACATACTGATAGTTTTTATATCAGAAAGCTTTTGGAACATTATAAAATTTACTAGTACCTTCTGTTGCTAATAATCCTGCTGCCAGTATTGGCAACGCAGCATTTTTTTGCTCCAGACACTTGTACTTTCTCCTATTAAAGGTTTCCCACCTTTAACTACAATCTTTTCCAAGTTGTTTCCTCCGTATCTTTATTCACATTTCTACATTTATTATAGTACCACAAATTAATAAATAAATAAAGTTTTACTTTATATTTATAGTGGAGTTACAGAGAAAATATATTTATACTTTATTAACATTATTTATAATTCTACTAAATAAATCTTTGCTTTCGGTAACTCTCTTATGCAATTATAAATTTATAAAACTATATTTTTTTATTATAATTCATCAAAAATGATAATTGCGCTCTTTCTGGTAATCCTTTTAGCGTCCCCATTTCTCTTAAATACTCAACAACTGTTGAAGATACACTACCTCGTTTAGAAAAGTCTTCAATAGATAAAAATGGTTTTTCCAAACGAGCTTGAACTATTTTTTTCGCGACGTTGTCACCAAGTCCTGGTACTATTGAGAATGGAGGAATCAACATATTACCTTCCATTATGTAATCATGACTAGCTGATTTTTTTCTAAATCAACCTTTGAAAAACATAAATCCACGTTCCATCATCTCATTTGCTATCTCATAGCTGACTAAAAGCATCCTTATCTTTGGCTGTTAATTCATTTTTTTATCTGTTGTTTTTTATTTCTTCTATTTTAGCTTTTAAGCTCTTTTCACCTTTTACAACCGTGATAATATCAAAATCACTTGCCCTTACGCTATAGTACGCACAATAATAAGTTAGTGGTTGATGAACTTTAAACCATGCAATACGCAATGCCATAAGTACATAAGCACAAGCATGAGCTTTAGGGAACATGTATTTAATCTTCTTACATGAATCTATATACCAAGCCGGCACATTATTTTCTTTCATTGCCGCTTCAAAATCTTCTGTAAGACCCTTACCTTTACGAACACTTTCCATTATCGTAAAAGCTAGTCCTTCTTCCAAGCCTGCATGAATCAAATAAACCATAATATCATCACGACATCCGATAACATCTTTTAACTCACATGTCCCATTACGAATTAATTCTTGGGCATTTCCTAACCAAACATCCGTTCCATGAGATAATCCTGAAATTTGGACTAGCTCTGAGTACGTTGTTGGCTTGGTATCATCTAACATTTGAATTACAAAGTTTGTTCCAAATTCTGGAATACCAAAAGTTCCACTCGCTGAGTTAACTTGTTCTCTTGTAACACCCAACGCCTCTACTCCAGAAAATATTCCCATAACTTCTGGATCTGATACATCGATTGTTTTTGGGTTTATACCTGATAAATCTTGAAGCTTTCTAATCATCGTCGGATCATCGTGACCAAGTATATCAAACTTCAAAATGTTATCATGAATCGAATGGAAGTCAAAGTGGGTAGTTCTCCACGAACTTGTTTCATCATCTGCAGGATATTGATAAGGTGTGAAATCAAAAATATCCATATCATTAGGCACAACTAAGATTCCCCCTGGATGCTGACCAGTAGTTCTCTTAGCTCCCTCACATCCTGCTGCAATACGCTCCAAGTCAATATTCCTTTTTTTCTATCTCATTCTTTTTCATAATAGTCACGCGTAAATGAATATGCAGTTTTTTTCAGCAACAGTAGCAATTGTTCCCGCACGATATACATAATCTTCACCAAAAAAATCTCTTTTGTAAAATTATGTGCTGTTGCTTGATATTCTCCAGAGAAGTTAAGATCAATATCTGGAACTTTGTCCCCGTTAAATCCTAAGAAAGTTTCAAATGGAATATCTTGTCCATCTTTTGTCATTTTAACATCACAATGCGGACAATTTTTATTAGGTAGGTCAAATCCCGAAGCGTATTCTGCATTTAAGAAAAATTCGCTATATTTACACTTAGGACAAACGTAGTGTGGGGCTAATGGATTCACTTCCGTAATTTCCATCATTGTTGCTACTAATGAAGAACCAACAGATCCCCTTGATCCTACTAAATATCCATCATCAAGAGATTTTTTTACAAGTTTATGTGAAATAAGATAAACAACTGAAAATCCATTACCTATTATTGAAGTTAACTCTTTTTCTAGACGTTTTTCAACGATTTCCGGTAACTCTTCTCCGTATATTTTGTGTGCCATACTATAACTTAGATTTCTAACTTCATCAGCAGCTCCTTCTATATTTGGAGTATAAAGTTTATCTTTAAGTGGCACAACCAATTCTATTTTATCAGATATTTTTATGAGTATTTTTCTATTACAATCTCTTCACGAAGTTCTTTATCTAAAAATGAAAAATTCTTCTAACATTTCTTCTGTTGTTAAAAAAATGTCGCCATCGGTTTAATATCACGCGCACCTGGATTATTCTTAACAGAAAGGCGTAAAATTTGACGATAAACATGTTGATATTCATCTAAATAATAACAATCACCTGTTGCCACTACTATTTTACCTTTTTTTCTTTGAAAGACTTATTAGTTTTTTTCAAAATAATTTCTAATTCAGTCTTATCAGCTATTCTTTCATTCATAATAAAACTTTCATAGTGATTCATAGGCTGGATTTCTATATAATCGTAGAAGTCTATAATACTTTCCACCTTGTCTTCTTTTTGAATTTAATAATTCTTCGAAAACTTCATTTTCGCTATTACCACTCCCGATTAGTAAATCTTGACGATACTGTTCAAGAAGACTGCGCGGAATTGTCGGCTTTTCCTGATGATAAATATTCTGTACAACTATACGAAACTAACCTAAATAAATCTTTTTAACCCTTTGGCATTTTTTTCACCAAAAATAGAACAAGGGAATGTTCGTGATCTTTTTATGTGCAAATTTCAAATCTATTTTGTTATCAATCTCGTTATGATGTTCAATACCTAATGCATAAAGTTGATTCAGCATTTTTTTATAAAAAAATTTCAGCTGTTGCTTTAGTATCGTAAATCGCTCTGTGGTGTTGAACTAAGCGTACTTTATACATTTTTTGCCAAATTACTAAGTCCATGTCGTTTAGCTTCTTTATTTTCCGCTCTTGAAATAAATAGCGTATCAATACTAGCATTATTTTTATTTTCTAAACCTAAGCGTTCAAAACTCTTGTCTATAAATCCTAAGTCAAATTTTGCATTGTGGGCAACAAGAATATCATCTTCGTCCAACCAATTATAAAAAAATCGGTCATTACTTCTTTTTCAACAGGAGCATCTCGTACATCATCATCTGTGATACTCGTAAGTCGTGTAATTAATTCTGAAATTGGTCGTTCGGGATTAATATAACTTTCAAAACTATCAATTTCTGCTCCATTTTTTACTTTTACAGCCGCAATCTCTATTAGTCTATCGCGTTCAGCTGATAATCCTGTTGTCTCAACGTCAAATACTACATAAGTAGCATCTTTTAGTCTTAATTTTTTTAGGATTAGTTGTTGCTGTAATATTATCATCCATTATGAATGCATTAAGCCCATAAATAGGTTTTATATCTTTTCCTTTCGAACCTAAACAAATCTCTGGATATGCTTGAACACCATAAGTATCTGTAAAAGCAATTGCCTCATGCCCCCAAGCTAGAGCACGAGCCAAATAATCTTTTGCTGTAGATATCCCTTCCAATTGACTCATTTTTGTATGAGTATTTAGCTCTATTCTTTTCTTTCCAGAATAATTATCCTTTTTCTCCTCTTTAGCTACAACCTCGATAGCTTTTTGGTTCAATAATTGTATCTCTAAGATAAGGATCATTACTAACTGTTCCATGAACTTTTATCCATTGACCTTTTTTAAGAGCTTTAACAAGTTCTATTAATTCATTACGGCGTTTATTTTGAAATTTAGGATTTGGATTATTTCCAAATAATCTAAGAAGGATAGAATCACTATAATCTGTAAGTTTTAATCGATATTGAGTAGAACCGTTTCTATGAACTATTTCTTCTGTTCCAAATACTTGTGCCATTATTACAACATCACCAGCATATCCTACTACATCTTTTTATTTCCACTATATCTTCGTCTCGTATTTCTTTTCCATAACGATTTCCGCCGCCATTCTTAAATACATTTTTCTATTTCTTTAATATTTTTAATTTCTTTTTCCGCTTCTTCTAACTTTTGTTATTTCTTTGTTTATTTTTCTCTTCCTGATTTTTCAAGAACAGCATCTACATCTGTCTTTGAAAAAGATTGGTCTAATATCTTTTTAAAGTAATCCCTAAATTAGTATAGCTACCTAGAATCTGTGATTTTTTTCTCATTTATAAAATTATTCCAAATAGATGGGGCCATAATATTAAGAGATAAAATATTATCCTTAACATCAATCTTACTGAATAAAAATACTCTCCAATAATACTGGAGCTAGCTCAGAAAAAAATTTTCTAATATTACAAATTTCCAATACTCTTTTATTTCCTCAATAGAAACTTTCTTCTCAATATTTAAACAATATTTAACAAGGTACTCTCCTTGAAAACTTTCTCTTAATTTTTTTGAATAAATAATGCAAATTCTTCTGAAGAAGGCAAACTTTTTACCACTAAAGTTAAAAGTCCACATTTTTATTTTTTTATTATCTTTTTCAATATTGTCTAAAGAAAAATTAGTAAAAATTTTCATTTGCCAATTTTTTTCTTCTAATTCAAGTGTTTTTCACTAACAGAGAAAAAAATGTTCTTTACTCATAATTCCTCCTAAATTCATTTTTAATTCTATTACAAAATACATCTCCTATTATATTATAAAATACCAACTAAAAAAATAGGTTTTTAATTAAACTTATTTTTAGTCGGTATTTTTTACCTTATTATTTTTTTATTTATAAAATTGTTCTACCTTAGATAATACTTCTGTTATTGATGTATCAACTTTTTCTAAAGTTTTTTTCTTTCCTTAACTTCAACAATTCCCTCAGTAGCTTTTTTTACCTACAACAACTTGAAGTGGAATACCAATTAAATCAGCATCGTTGAATTTAACCCCTGCACGTTCTGCACGATCATCATAAAGAACTGTATATCCTGCTGAAGTCAATTCAGCATAAAAGTTTTTCACTAAGTTCTAATTGTTCTTGTTTTTTTCACATCAACGCAAACTAAGTGTACTTGAAATGGAGCTACTTCTTTTTGGCCAAATAATACCTTTTTCATCATTATGTTGCTCGATAATTGCAGAAATTACACGGCTAACACCTATACCATAACATCCCATGTAGAAATGATTAGCACGTCCATTTGCATCTAAATATGTAATATTCATCGCTTCAGAATATCCTTTTCCAAGCTCAAAAACTTGACCTACTTCAATACCTTTAGCGAACTTAATTTTTTTCCTGATAAATCCTCTGCAATATCTCCTTCTTCAATCATACGAAGATCATAATAAGCATCGACTTCATAGTCACCAGGATTTACATTAATGTAGTGGTATCCTTTTTTTGTTAGCCCCACAACTGTGATTATACATATATTTAATCGCATTATCACCAATTACTTTACAATTTTTTTAATACCAAATGGTCCCATATAACCTACAACACTTCCCATAACTTCTTCAATTTCTTGCTCAGTTGCCATTTCAACTTCAGAAGTTCCAGTTGCTTTCATGAATTTAATATCATTAAGTTGGTCATTACCACGCATAAGAACTAGATAAAATTCTCCATCAGCTTTTAGAGCTAATGCTTTCATCGCACGATTAACTTCAACTCCACAGTATGCTGCAATATCATCAATTGTTTGTTGATCTGGAGTTTCAAGAAGTTCGCGTTCTTTTTCTCAAATCCTGAAGGCATTGTGTAGTTTTGTTCTACTACCGCAGCTGTTTCTATGTTAGCCGCGTAATCACTCTCTTCAGTATAAGCAATTGTATCTTCTCCAATTTCTGCTAAAGCCTGAAACTCATGAGTATAACTTCCTCCAATATTTCCTGAATCAGCCTTTACTGCACGATATTTCAGTTCAAAACGGTCAAATATATTGCTATACGCATTATAATAATCTAAATATGTTTCACGTAAAGATTCTGGTGAATCATGGAATGAATATCCATCCTTCATAATAAACTCTTTACCACGAAGTAATCCTAAACGTGGACGCATTTCATCACGGAATTTAGTTTGAATTTGATATAAATTCATTGGTAGCTGTTTATACGAAGTCAGCATATTATTTACAGTTTGACAGATAATTTCTTCAGCTGTTGGGCTAAGTGCATATCCTGCCCCTTTTCTATCTTTTAAGACGCATAAGCTCATCGCCCATTTTGTACCAGCGACCAGATTCTTTCCAATAATCTTCTGATTGCAATAATGGCATTAACAGTTCTACCGCACCAATTTTATCATGTTCTTCTCTTATTACTCTTTCAATATTTTTGAATTACTTTTAGTAGCTAAGGGAAGGTAAGTGTAAACTCCCGCAGATACCTGCTTCACCATCCCCGCCTTAATAAGCAACTTATGACTGATTGCCTCTGCAGAGGATGGTACTTCTCTTGTTGTTGGAATAAACGTTCTTGATTGTCTCATAACAATACCACCTCTCATTTTTAAAATTACTTTTTATTATAACATAAAATATAGTTTTTTTACATAAAACTACTCTTTTTAAAAAAATTTATTCTAATATTCAAAAATAAAATTATTTATTTCAATAATAACTATTTTTAAATTTAGTTCATAATATAGTATAATATATAAGATAACTTCTTAAAATTTGGAGGGATATATGTTTAATTATCCTAATAAAAAAATACATTTGTTCAAAAAAACTAACTATGCTAATCGAGGGATGGAGCTTGAGGATGACATAAATTTCGCGAACAAATATTACTTAAATAATAATATTGCAGTTATTCATAAAAAAACCTATTCCAATTCAAATAGTAGAAGTAAATTATCCAAATAGAAAAAAAGTGCTATGATTACTAAAGCATTTTTATAAAAATTCCTTCTACAACAGACTATAACGGCCTGTGGCTTGGGAAATATATTGATTTCGAGGCTAAAGAAACTAATTCCACTACTTCATTTTCTCTTAACAATATCCATAAACATCAAATTGGTCATATGGATAAAATCTTAAGACAAGGTGGAATTACATTTATAATTGTTCGTTTTAAAAAATAATCGTACCTTTATTTTTGCCCCTTCAAGAAGTTTTTTTGTATTATCAAACAAGAGCTGAAAATGGCGGACGAAAAATCAATTAAACTTAGCGAGTTCGAAGATACTGCATTCGAACTACCATTTCACTATAAAATAAGATTAGATTATTTAGATGTTATAAAAACTAATGAAAGTGAGTTTATAATATGAAAACTTTGTTTTAAATATATAAGTTCAATATTTTTCACGATATGTTTCATTTTGTTTTTGTAGTACTAGGCTTTTTAGCAATCCAGCTAAAAAGATATACCTGATATTACAAAAAGCAACACTCCAAGATCCATTATCGTCAGAAATATATGATAAAAACTTAAACTTAATAGCAACTGTTGGAGCTGAAAAAAACGTGACTATGTATCAGTATCAGATGTTCCAGAGAATATTAAAGATGCTGTTTTATCAGTTGAGGATTCAAGATTTTATTCACATATTGGTATTGATCCAAAAACGTCTGGCTAAAAGCTGTCCTTGTTAATTTACGTTCTAATTCTGCTCGTGAAGGAGCTAGTACAATAACTCAACAAGTTATTAAACACTCTCTTCTGACTTCAGAAAAAAACGATGGAAAGAAAAAAATTCAAGAAGCATATTTATCATTAAAATTAGAAAAATAAATATTCTAAAGATGATATTTTTAGAAATGTATTTAAATAAAATTTATTACTCAGACGGTCAATATGGTATAAAAACTGCTTCTAAATACTTTTTATAATAAGGAGCTTAATGAACTTACTGTTCCTCAATTAGCTCTTCTTGCTGGTATACCTCAACAACCAAATCAATATAATCCTTATGATTATCCTGAACAAGCTAAAAAAATCGTCGTGACACGGTTTTTATATGCTATGTTAAATAATGATAAAATTACAGAAGATCAATATAACGAATATATTAAGACTCCTATTACTGACGGATTAGTTAAAAAAATCAAAAGAAGATAGAGCAAATCAGCACACTTATAATCCCAAGTATGCTGCTTATATTGACGAAATAACAAAAGAACTAAAACAAAATAAAAACTTTGAAAATGTAAGTGATCCCCTATCACTTGGGTTAAAAAAATTTATACAAATTTGAATTCTGAACTACAAAATTTATAGTTCAAGATATGCTTGATAACCAACGCTCTCCTATGAAACCTCATGCTTCTCAAGCAGCAATAACAGTTCTTAATACTAAAACTGGTCTTATTGAAGCTATTGGTGGAGGAAAAAAATTATAAAGCTGGGGGCTACAATTACGCTGTTGATGCAAAAAGTACAACCAGGGTCGGCTATTAAACCCTTTGATTGACTATGCTCCTGGAATAGAGTATTATGGGTGGGACTCTCAAACAACATTTTCTGATAGCCCTTATCAAATTACTGGAACCAATTTCTTTATTCAAAACTGGGATAGATTATACCATGGTAACGTGCCTATGAGTAGAGCTTTAGCTTGGTCATATAATGTTCCAGCTGTTCGTGCTTTTTGAAAACAGTAGGATATGAGCGTGCTAAGCATTTTGCTGAAAAAAATAGGAATTCCTGTTACTAAAGATGAACCAACTACTGCAATCGGTGGTAATGTTGATGGAGTCTCTCCATTGCAAATGGCTGCGGCTTTTTGCAAGTTTTTGGAAATAAAGGTTATTACAATAAACCTTCTACTATTGTTAAAGTATTTAATGCTAATGGGAAAGAACTTCCTAGTATGCGTGATAAGGCTACAAAAAGCTATGTCAGAAGAAACAGCTTATCTTATGACTAATGTCTTGAAGGGGGTACTTACTAGCAATGGTACTTCTCCTAATGGTAAAGTAGCAAACTTTGATATGGCTGGTAAGTCTGGTTCAACTACCTTTGATGAAAGTGCAAAAAGAACCTTCGGGATAGATGTTACTAACTCAACAAAAGACAGTTGGATGATTGGTTATACATCTGAATATACAGTTTCGGTATGGCAAGGAGCAGACGTAGTTGATTCTGCAGCAAAAGCACTTTCTTCTAATCAAACGCAAACAACTCAAGTTATAATGGCAGATGTTATGAAAAAAGCATCTGACAACAAAGCACCTGCGCCTTTCGAAAAACCTGCAGGAATAGCAACAAAAAATGGTGTAGAGTATGCCAAAGATAGAAATACAGAGACTGATTATATGTATGCTGGAACTGATAAAGATGCTGTTTATCAAGCTGCTGTAGCTACTCGTCAGCGTGATAGTCGTTCTGCATTAACTACAATATTTGATTCATTAGCAAGCTCTACTAGATCTACAAATAATAGTAACAATAATAGTAATTCTGCAACTACTCAAAATAGAAATTCAAATTCTAGCAGAACTACTACAAATAGGAATACATGGCGATGATAGATAAGAAAAGACCATGGAACATTTAGTTCTATGGTCTTTTCTTATCTATTCGCTTTTAAAGTCATTACATATCTCATTTCTTCTAATAAATTATTTTCTTTTTGTTCTAGTTTCTGGAAACGCAAATACAAAAATTATATAAATAACACTTCCTACTAAATAAAATGAAATTGATGATACATACCCAAAATGATTTAAAATTAAACTCCATATAAAATTAAATAACGTGTAAATAGCATATCCAAACGCCCAAAAACATTCCAAACATAATAGTTAATTTTTGAGAATTCATTTTTTTGGAAGTTCGTAAGGGTAATTTAGATAAACCGGATACTGAGAATACATCACAAATCCTGATAATACAAACATGATGTAAGAAAGTATAGCATTAGTTGATACAACATATAACCCAGTAGCCATAAATCCTATCATCAGAACACCATGTAAAACTAAAAATGGCTTCCTTCTGAAATCAAATTTTCTAGTAATTAGTATATTTGATAATGTTCCTACTATCCCCCTGCAGTCACCATTAAAATCATAAATTCTGGTTTGAAATTCGCATTATGAGAATGTTCTTCTACTACTCTTGGTAATGATACCAGAGGCATTACATATAAAAAAATAGAAATCCTCCAAACCCAAGAGAAAAAGAAGTAAATAAATTTATCTCTAAAACCATCAGCATATGTGTATTCTTTTAATTCTTCATCTTCCGCTATTTCTTTTGATTCTATTAATAATTTATAAACAAAATAGTTAGGGTGTTTCCAAGTTATTGTTGGCTCAAAAATCTTTTGCAACTGCTAACCATATTATAAATATAATAATACTAAAAAAATACTAAATCCAATCATAGTGTAGCGCCAATCATCTATAAAATGTTCTTTAAAAACTAAAAATAAAATCGCAACAACCGCTGCTCCAAAATTATATGATGCTGTTATAATCGCGCTTGTTAATATTTTTATCGTTAGGTATAAACTTTGCAACATAAGTGTTGATAAATACCATAATCATCGATCCACCGAGCGCCATAATCATCCTCGAAATAGTATATAGCCAATAATTATGACTAAAAATTGCAAAAAAATGAAAAAAACATAAACAGAATAAGGCAAATATCGCTGCCTTCCTCGGGTGTAATTTTTATCAAAATATATGCAGCTAATAAATTAGCGATAATACGAGCTATAGTTATAGTATAGTTCACTATCTCCGATATTATAGGGGATACTTTTTCACCATTAAAATAATGATCTGTAAGTTGTTTTTGATAAATTTGATCCTGCTACTCAATTTGTTGCAAATATTATATAAGCACATATTAACAATGCAAACATAATAACGCCCTGTCTCCTTGTAGGAGATTATAATGATACTTCTTTCATTATTATATTTTTTTCCTTTTATTGTATATTTAATTACTACTATTATAGTAATATATTCAATAGAGAAATTCAAGTTTTAATCACTGATACTAAGCGTTTTTCATTTGTTTTTTTCTTTATTTTTTTCAACCTTGTTTTTCAAAGATAATTGTTTTAAAAATATTTTTTTATTATCTTCTTTTTAAATTGCTTTTTTTGTTAACAAAAATTATACAATATTATGTTATACTATATGAGAAAAATTTAAACTATAAAAAGGAGTTCTTTATGGAAATTTTTATTTACTATAGCCATATTTATCGTTCTAGTTATTACTGGATCATTTATTAATAGGTATATTCCGCGTATTCCAGCAGCTCTTTTTCAAGTCATGCTTGGTTTTTTTATAACTTATTTACCTATACCTCTTCATTTTGAATTTGAATCTGAAGCATTTATGGCTCTTGTTATTGCTCCATTATTGTTTACCGATGCATATAAAGCATCACGTAGTGAACTTTGGCTCTATAAACGTCCTATTGTCTATATGTCTGTTGGTCTTGTTATTGCAACTGTTTTTAGTTGTTGGATCGTTTATTAACTTTATAATTCCATCTATTTCACTTGGAGCATCATTTGCTCTTGCTGCAATTCTTTCACCTACCGATGCTGTTGCGGTTAAATCTATTACAAAAAGGTATGAAGCTACCAAAAGGTCTTATGGCAATCTTAGAAGGTGAATCACTTCTTAATGATGCTGCTGGAATTGTTTCATTTAAAATCGCTCTTGCCGCAATTATTACCGGGACATTTTCTTTCGCTAATGCTTCAAAAAGAATTTTTTTATAGCAGCTATTGGTGGAATGTTTCTTGGTATTATTTTTAGGTCTAGTTACTATTTCTTTTAAAATCATTAAATAGAAAATTTTTTTGAATTCTGAACCTACAATTCTAGTTATTACTCAAGTAATATTGCCTATATTAGTTTATTTCGCTGCTGAAAAAAATTCCACTTATCTGGGATTATAGCTGTTGTATTTACTGGTATTCTTCTTAACTTTGAAAAAAATATTTATTCCAAGGAGAATCACTTAATAATCAAGGAGTAGTATCAATAAATTACAACCAAGACACTGTAAGTTATATTCTTAATGGTTTTGTATTTGTATTTTTAGGATATTTATTACCCGATATCTTCTCTAATATGATGAAATTCCCTGACTTGGACATTAAAACTGGTTTACTTTTATGTAACACTTATAACTATTGCATTGATTATATCAAGATTTATCTTTGTTTATCTATTTTTATTTAAGTTTTCAACCACATACATTCAACACTTCTAATAAAATAATAGAATTTTTTAAAAAAACGAAAAAAATTAGATGTTGGAAACTATAGTAGATTTGAATATGCTCTTATAAGCTCTTTATGTGGTATTCATGGTACTGTTACACTAGCCACAGCCCTTATGATACCATTAACACTGGAAAGCACAGGCCAACCCTTTTCACTGCGTGACGCTATTTTATTTATTGCAAGCGGAGTTGTTCTTTTAAGCATGATTATTGGGACTATTTTTCCTTCCTATCACCATAAAAAGAAGAAAATGAAGAAATTTTTCCTAAATAATGCTCTGCAGCAAAAATCCTTGGTGAAGTTATTGACGAATTACAAACCAAATACTACAATAATCTAGATACTACACCTGATCGTATGGGCTATGCTATTGCAATAAAAAAACTACAAGAACAACAAATTTATTTTTTTGTAATGATGAAAAAAAGATTAGTTCATTATAGTAAAAAAACTTGTTGCTCTTTATTGAGAAGGAAGAACAGAAAAAAATTAATGAAATATTAATTGAATATGAAAAATAATCGCCATTTGCGGCATATTCTAGAGGTAAGAAAATGGAGGTTAAAAAAACTTCTTACTTACTCTGTCTTTAAAACAATTATTCATTACACTAAAAACTAAGTATATTAGAAGGAAAAATTCAGACGTCTTCTTGTTCTTTTGAACTTAGCAACCGATGATATGTCAAGCTCTACTGCTAATCAACATAGGATTGAAAAACACCTAAGAAATAGATTAAAAACTAATGTAGAGCTAAGACAACAAATTAAGGAGTTTAGACATAGTATCCCTGATATAATTGATTCCCTAACCTATAATGCTATTGATATTATTGAAAATCAAAAAAACAAAAAGAAAATATCCTTGTTATAGATTTTTTTAAAAAAATATTTATGATAACTTTGATTATACACTATATAATGCCCCGTCTAATTCGTATGTAGAAGAAAGTAGAAAAATTTGAAACTGAAGCAATAGCTATGCAAAAAAAGAAAAAAATTAATAACCTAAAAATACAGAAAAAAATCTCACATCATGAAGCTGATACTCTACTTCGTGATTTAAACTACAATGAAGCTCTACTATATGCAAATATAGAAGAATAAAAAATTGGTTAAGCTATGATTTTTTTATCATGAAGCTTAACCAATTTTTTTATTTATTTCTTCTAAATAATTTTTTCAATGAGAACAATGGTTTGTTACGTACTATATTGTCATTCCCGACAAAAGTTCTCATCTCTTTAAGGCATTTACCCTGCATTTTTTTGACAATAAAATTAAAAACTTCCTGAATTTTTTTGTATCAATAAAAAAATCCTCTTATATACCTATCTCTAAAAAAACATTTGCGCACGAACACGCTCAATTTCCTTCCATGGAATTTGGATATAGTCTTCTGGATTTCTATGATTATAAAATTCAAAAGCCTTATCTCCGACCATAATATCTCCATGTTTATTACCAATAGAACCTGTCATACTATTTGCCTTTGTTGTATAAATTACTTTAGTATTCATTGATTTTACCACTATAACACCTCCTTATGCTAATGGCTTCTCATAGTTTATTATACTATATTTTTTTAATTAAAAAAAGTAAGCTGGAACATTTGCTCCAGCTTACAAAGATTATTACATTATTCCTGCTACACGAGCTAAAATACCTAGTGCAAATAATCCAAAGATAATAAGTACTGGGCTTACTTTTACGTTTTAATAACCACATACATACGAATGTTAATAGTAACGCTGCAAAACCAGGAATAAGTTGATTTAAGTTATCTTGTAATGTTGTAACTTTTTCCGGTGACAATGAGAATTTACCACTTGCTGCTTTTGTTACAATATCTTGTAATACTCCACCTGTAACATGTTCTTTTTCGCCTGGGAAGTGAATATACGCTTCATCAGCTAATTGAACTTTAGAGATTACCATTGGGAAGCTAATATTAGTCCAACGTTGAACTAAAATACCCATTACGAACATACCAAGAATTGATGCCCCTTTAGTAATTTTTTGTAAGATACCACCTGAAAGGTCGCTTGTAATTTCTGCTCCTTTTTTGTATCCAAGTTCTTGTGTATACCATAAGAATCCTATACGGATTGCGTTCCATGCGATAAAGAAGAATAATGGTGCAATAATAGAACCACCTGTTGCAAGTGATGCTGCGATAGCTCCTAAGATTGGACGTACTGTAAACCAGAATACTGGGTCACCAATACCTGCTAAAGGTCCCATCATACCAACTTTAACCCCTTGGATCGCTGAATCATCAATATCAGCTCCGTTTGCTTTATCTTCCTCAAGAGCAAGTGTTACTCCCTAAGATTGGTGCCGCAATATATGGGTGTGTGTTGAAAAACTCTAAGTGACGTTTTAGAGCTGCTGTTGCATCTTCTTTATTTGGATATAATTTTTTCAATGCTGGGATTAAAGAATAAGCCCAACCACCATTTTTGCATACGTTCATAGTTCCATGAACCTTGAAGGAACTGAGAGCGCAACATAACACTACGACGATCTTTTACTTAATGTAATTTTTTTCTCTGACATTTCTAGTTCCTCCTTATTAATAGTTGTTTAAGATGTCCCCTAGTGGGTCACCTGATGAAGAATTTCCGCTTCCTCCACCTTTGTTATTGTCTGAAAGGTTTAAGTATACGATTGCGATTACTAATCCAATGATACCAGTTGCAATTAATGTAAGTTCTTTTTAATGGTGCTAATGCAAATCCTAAGAAGAAGAAAGGCCATACTTCTTTTAGTTGCCATTAAATTAATTACCATTGCGAAACCTACCGCAACTACCATTCCACCACCAACTGTCATACCGCCAGTAAACCATGCTGGTAATAATCCTAATCCTTTTTGAACTGCTTCTGAAGGAATATACATTAATAATCCTGCTGGAATAGCAATACGTAATCCTTGGGCAGCAAGTGCCACATAGTGCCAGAATTCTACTCCACGGAAATTCCCTTTTTCTGCCGCACGGTCAGCTTGGTGAACGATAACTACTGATAAAGTACGAACCACCATAGTAAGTACTAATCCTACTGTTGCAAGTGTAATAGCCGCTGCAATAGCGATATTACGTCCTTCTAAAGAGAAGTCTCCTGCTTTTACAAAAATAATAGCTGATGCAACTGATGCAAGTGCTGCGTCAGGAGCAACGGCTGCCCCAATATTAGCCCATCCAAGTGCTAATAATTGTAGAGCTCCACCTAAAATAATACATTCTGTTAAGCGTCCTGTTGCTAATCCAACTAAAGAACAAGCAATAATTGGTTGGTGGAATTGGAATTGGTCTAAGATACCTTCCATCCCTGCTAAGAAAGCAACAACAAGGACTAAAAACGACTGATAGAATACTAAAATCCATTGTGTCCTCCTAATTTAAATACTATTTAATTATAATTTTAAACCTTCGCTAGCTTTTAGCTTCAATAAGTTTAAATAAATCTGATGGTGAATCATTAGACACTTTTTCTTACATCAAATTTAACACCTAAATCACGAAGTTTTTTTATATGTTTCAACGTCATCTTGATCTACTGATAATACATTGTTAATTTGAACTTTACCAACAGAGTGTGCCATAGAACCAACATTAAGTTCTGGAATTTCCACTCCTTTTTCAATAACTGCAAGAGCATCTTGTGGTGTTTCAAATAATAATAATGCTTTTGTATCACCAAAACGTGGATCATTATAAACTTCTACAAGTTTATTTAATGGAATTACGTGAGCACGTACTCCTGGAGGAGCTGCTTGCTCAATAAGTTTTTACGTAGTTCATCTTTTGATACTGTATCAGAAACTACAATAATTCTGTTTGGCTGTGTTGCTTTTGTCCAGTTAGTAGCAACTTGTCCATGTAATAAACGTGTATCAATACGTGCTAATACAAATTTAATTTTTCCATCTCCTAAAACTGTTCCTTCAGGGATAGTTCCTTGAGGTGCAGCTTGCGCTACTACTGGAGCAGCTGCTTCTGGCTGAAGTTCTTCTGGACGAACTTTCACCCCATCGATAGCTGTTGCAGTAATTGCCTTAGCTATTTCATGTGCAGTTGTCATAGTGAAACGACTTGCGTACGCTTCAATTAACATTGGTAAGTTAAGCCCTGCTACAATAGCTCTTTTCTCTGGAGCTTCTTCGAATAATTTATTCGCTTGGTTGAATGGACTTCCACCCCAAAGATCTACAAGGAAAAAGAATTTCTTCAGATTCTACTTTAGCAATAGCTTCTTGAAGTTTTTCTTTGCAAGTCTTCTGGTCCCTCACTCGGCATAAATACAACTGATTCTACTTTTTTTCTTGTTCTCCAAAAATCATAGTTCCAGACTGTTTAATACCAGCTGCAAATTCACCGTGACTTGCGATGATAATTCCTACCATCTTAGTACCTCCTTTATAATAATAAAAAAATATTTAATATGACGTGTATACCTTTTGCATACTACTCGATTATATCATTTAATACTACGTTTGTAAATGTTTTGTATTTTTTTAAATAGAAACATTGAATACGATTTCTTATGTTGTTTTTAGATTTAAAATATATTTATACTTGTTCCTTTACGTAAAAAGCCTTATATTATTGTGTCTTTTGTTTTTCTTATAACTACTTTTTATTGTTCATTCAACTTCTTTATATTTCATAATTTTTTTCTTAAGAAAATAATATTTACATTTTTTTCAGTAAATATAAAAATTCAGATATGAGTTTTTCTACTCATATCTGAATATAATAGTACTATTTGATATAGATAATTATAATTTTTTTAAAAATTTTTTTCAGGAAAAAAAGCATTTTTAATATATCCAATGATAATCTTCTACTTTTTTCCTTGATGTGGATAAATATGTATCATCATCATAGGATTAAAGTTTGCTTCTATTACCCCATAATTTTTCTCTAGTTACCTCTTCTTTAACGTCAGGAATTATTAAATCAACTCCACAAACTTTTGCCATCATAGCATCCGTTATCTTAACAGCGAGTTCTTTATAGCTTTGGTGAACTTCATCTGTCATATCAATAGAATCTCCTCCTGTACTTATATTAGAGTTTTCTCGAAGATATGCTATCTCTCCATTTCTTAGAACTGTCTCAAAACTAAAACCTTGCTCTCTTAATTGCAATTTTTCTATCTCACCTAATTCTATAATGGTGTTTTTTAGCATCACCTCGAAGAGGGTTTCTATTTTTTTATTTCAACCAATTTCTCTAATTGTATGTTGTCCATCTCCTTTTACATTAGCTGGAACTCTTAAAAAGAACTGCATGAGTTTTTTTCCTTCTATAACAAAAAAACCTATACTCGGTTCCTTCTATAAATTCTTCAATTAATATATCTTTATCTTCTTTTAAAGCAAATTTAATAGCGTTAGAATAATCATCCAAAGATGAAGTTCCATGTTTAAAGATAGAAATACCTAACCCAAAAATTTGTGCTTTTAGGTTTTATCACTATTGGTTTATTTTTACATAATTAAATACTTGTACAGCCTCCGCCAAACTTGAAACTTCGTAGCCTCTCGGAACTCTAAAACCTTGCTCACCTAATATTTTTGGTAACAACTTTATTTTTCCATTATTAATGGAGAAATATAACTATCTTTACTTGTCATGTTTCCATTTTTTACATATTCTACCTTATCTTTGTACTCTATACGAAGAAATTGATCATTCTCATCTATTACTTGAACTTTTTAGCCCTATTTTTTTATCGCATCTTCTATTACAGCTTGTGTAGAAAGTTCCATATTGGCATAGGCATTTTAATGAATAATTTTCTTTTTAATGCTTCTTTTTATATTGTTTGGCTAACTCCATATCTACAGTAACACTATCAGTTTCTTGATATCTTTTTATTAGTTGAGCTGCAATAGTCATTGATGGATCCTTAAGCTCATTCTCTTTTTCTTCGATAAGTAGCTTATCGGATTCTGGCAAACAAAGTTCTTCTGCTAATTCTTTCATTTTGTTTAAGAATCCACAATCCTTCTTCTAAATATTCTGACTGCAACAATGGATGAGATAACGCTGTTCTTTCACTATATTCATAACCTATCTTTTGAGAATTATTTCTATCAGCTTCTTCTATCCAAACTAAAGTTTTTAAAAATAAATGGATAAACCTTACATCTTTTTCTAAAATACCAAATGGTGCAAAAGGATTTAAGTCAAACAGCCTAAATTCGATATATTTAATACCTTTTTCAGGAAATTTCGCTACAGTATCCTCACCTCTGAATCTTACACTAGAGTAAAACTCTTTTTTTCAGCAATAAGTTTTTTATTTTTACATATCCTGTTAAATCTTTTATATAATCTTCCAAACTATTATACGAGACAACAATATCCTGTTCATTTACATAACCATATTGGCTCGTTCTTAAACTACTGAACAAACTCTCCAGGTTTCTTATCATCTGAAAAAGTACTTAGACTCCGCCATAGGAGAAGCTCCATATAAATATACTAACAACCACTGATAGCGAAGAAATTGTCTGGCAAGTTTCATATAAACACTATTTTTCACCTCAACTAAAGATATACTAGTTGCTTCAGAGAGCTTTTCCATAAGTCCATCGTCCAATTGAAAATTGTAGTGAATTCCTGAAACCATTTGCTTGTATTTTCCATACTTTTTCTACAAGATATTCCCTATATCTTACATCCCATTCATTAACAAACTGAGCTACTTGGATATCTTCTTCATTCGGCAAAATACCAGGTATACTTAGTGGCCAAATATATTCATCTTCTGGTAAATTTTTTAATACCACTTCATGAATTACGTTTAAAAATTCTTATAACGTCTTTTTCGCTATTCTCTGGTGTTGTAATTAATTCTAATTGTGATTCTGCAAAATCAGTTTGAATATATGGATGTTCATGTCTATGTCCAAAAACTTTTTGGATGAGGAGTTTTTCGATATAGTTCCGTCTTTAAGAACTCTTTGTCCCTCTTTTTCCAAACCGATTTTTCACTTTAGAAAATAATTCTTCTAAATTATTTTTCTTTAATAATTCTTTTATTTTCATACTACATCACTTTCTATAAATAATTTAGTTACACTTTATATTATCATAAAATAAACAATTATAATAGAAATTAATCTCTAAGTAAATATTTTTCAATTACTCTTACAATAAATCTATGGTTATGATATAATCTAATTACACATTATGAAAGGAGATAGAAATGGCTATTATCATTTCTAATACAATATATGATAAAATTAATTGCTAGCGACATGGATGGAACACTGCTAGATAATGAACATAGAATTTCTCAAAAAAATGTTGACTTAATAAAATACGCTCAAGAAAATAATATTATATTTATAGTCGCTACAGGCGCGCTTACTATGAGGCTCTTCCTTCATTAAATGAAAAAAATATAGATTGTGATGTCATTAGTTTTTAATGGTGGTATAGTTTATGATAAAAAAATGGTACCCTTATTAGTATAACTCCAATCGTACTAAAAGGATTTATACTACACTACATCTGTACTTAAAAGCTTAGATATAAACTTTCAACTATATACAAAAAAATACTATTTATACAAACAATATAGAGACTGATATTCAAGGTTATGCTGATTTAATTAGAGCTACAGGTCAAACACCTAACATCGAGTATCTACGAAAGGTAGCGGATGAAAAAACTAAAAAGCAGGCCACGTTACTGAAGTAGATGATATTGAATTATTCTTCAATAAAAAGATAACCCACCTATTAAAAGTTATAGAATTTCTAACGACTTAGAAAAAAACTAAAAAAGCAAAAAGAATTATTAGCAGATAATACAAATATAACTGTAACCTCATCTGGGCCAAACAACATAGAAATTATGGATAAAAATGCTACAAAAAGGGCATGCTCTTAAAACAAATATCTGAGATATACAATATACCACTCGATAATATACTTGCTATAGGCGATAATCTTAACGATAAATCAATGTTTAAACTAGTAAAAATATAGCGTTGCCATGGAGAATGCTGTTCCTGAGTTAAAAAAAATATCAAGATATATTACTGATAAGCCAAATTCAGAAAGTGGTGTTGCTGATACAGTAACGAAAAATTCTACAAGAAGAAAATCCACATCTTCATAAAGATATAAATACAAAAATTAATTGAAGCCGCTATTGAAGCCACTAATTTTGCTTATGTTCCTTATTCTAACTTTAAAGTTGGAGCTGCTATCCTAGCTGATAATGGAAAATATACACAGGTTGTAATATAGAAAAATGCTAGTTACTCCCCTACTAACTGCGCTGAGCGTACAGCTATATTTAAAGCAGTAAGTGAAGGTGTGATAAAAATTCAAGAAAATAGCAGTAGTAGGTGGTCCCAAATGGTAATCTAGAAAATTATTGCCCTACCATGTGGAGTATGTCGTCAAGTAATAGCTGAATTCGCTGATAATGACTTCGAACTAATACTAGGTACTGCTAATAATTCATATGAAGTGTATAACTTCTTCGAGGAGGTACTTCCACTTAGTTTTACTGCTAAAAGAACTTAATAAATAGAAAAATCTGAACATAGAATATATGTTCAGGTTTTTACTTTAATCATAATAAAAAAAGCCACAAAATTAATTGTAGCTTTTTAAGTCAAGATGACCCGTACGGGATTCGAACCCGTGTTACCGCCGTGAAAGGGCGGTGTCTTAACTCACTTGACCAACGGGTTAAAAATATAAAAAGGCTGTTAAGCCTTTTATATAATAAATGAGCCATGAAGGACTCGAACCTTCGACCCTTTGATTAAAAAGTCAAATGCTCTACCAACTGAGCTAATGGCTCATGGCTGGGATACCTGGATTCGAACCAGGGGAATGACGGAGTCAAAGTCCGTTGCCTTACCGCTTGGCTATATCCCAATGTTATAAAAGAATGGTGGGAAGAAGTGGATTCGAACCACTGAACCCTAAGGAGCGGATTTACAGTCCGCCGCGTTTAGCCTCTTCGCTATCTTCCCAGCTATTAAAATGGTGGAGGTTAACGGGATCGAACCGCTGACCCCTTGCTTGTAAGGCAAGTGCTCTCCCAGCTGAGCTAAACCTCCGTTCAAATGGTGACCCGTACGGGATTCGAACCCGTGTTACCGCCGTGAAAGGGCGGTGTCTTAACCACTTGACCAACGGGCCAAAAAATGGCTCCACAGGCAGGACTCGAACCTGCGACCCTCTGATTAACAGTCAGATGCTACTACCAACTGAGCTACTGTGGAATAATAAGTCTAAAGCATTTGCTAAAGACTTCAAAAGCCTGGCAACGTTCTAGTCTTGCAGGGCGTAAACCCAACTACATTCGACGCTAAAGAGCTTAACTTCTGTGTTCGGTATGGGTACAGGTGTGTCCTCTTCGCTATCGCCACCAGACGAAAACTTCATACATATATTATATCATCTTTTCTTCTCTTGTCAACAAATTTCTTCAGAACTTCACTTGATTAAGTCCTCGACCTATTAGTTTTAGTCAGCTACATGTGTTACCACACTTACACTCCTAACCTATTCTCCTTGTCGTCTTCAAGGGGTCTTAATATCCGTGGGAAAATCTCATCTCGAGGGGGCTTCATGCTTAGATGCTTTCAGCTCTTATCCCTTCCGTATTTAGCTACCCAGCTATGCCACTGGCGTGACAACTGGTACACCATTGATACGTCCATCCCGGTCCTCTCGTACTAAGGACAGCTCCTCTCAAATTTCCTACGCCCACGACGGATAGGGACCGAACTGTCTCACGACGTTCTGAACCCAGCTCGCGTACCGCTTTAATGGGCGAACAGCCCAACCCTTGGGACCGACTACAGCCCCAGGATGCGATGAGCCGACATCGAGGTGCCAAACCTCCCCGTCGATGTGGACTCTTGGGGGAGATAAGCCTGTTATCCCCAGGGTAGCTTTTATCCGTTGAGCGATGGCCCTTCCATGCGGAACCACCGGATCACTAAGTCCTGCTTTCGCACCTGCTCGACTTGTATGTCTCACAGTCAAGCTCCCTTGTGCCTTTACACTCTGCAAATGATTTCCAACCATTCTGAGGGAACCTTTGAACGCCTCCGTTACTCTTTGGGAGGCGACCGCCCCAGTCAAACTGCCCACCTGACACTGTCTCCCGGTCTTTGCCGAGGGTTAGAATTTCAATACAGCAAGGGTAGTATCCCAACAGCGCCTCCTCATACACTGGCGTGCATGATTCCTAGGCTCCTACCTATCCTGTACATACTGCATCAAAAATTCAATATCAAGCTACAGTAAAGCTCCATGGGGTCTTTCCGTCCTGTCGCGGGTAACCTGCATCTTCACAGGTACTATGATTTCACCGAGTCCATCGTTGAGACAGTGCCCAAATCGTTACGCCTTTCGTGCGGGTCGGAACTTACCCGACAAGGAATTTCGCTACCTTAGGACCGTTATAGTTACGGCCGCCGTTTACTGGGGCTTCAATTCATACCTTCGAGTTACCTCTAAGCACTCCTCTTAACCTTCCAGCACCGGGCAGGCGTCAGCCCCTATACTTCACCTTTCGGTTTTGCAGAGACCTGTGTTTTTTGTTAAACAGTCGCTTGGGCCTATTCACTGCGGCCTACTCTCGTAGGCACCCCTTCTCCCGAAGTTACGGGGTCATTTTGCCGAGTTCCTTAACGATGGTTCTCTCGCTCACCTTAGAATTCTCTTCCCAACTACCTGTGTCGGTTTGCGGTACGGGCACCTCTTATCTCGATAGCGGCTTTTTCTTGAGAGTTTGGCTTCATTGACTTCGCTACTTTAATTTCGCTCCCCATCACACTTCAGTCTTACCAAGTAGCGGATTTGCCTACTACTCAACCTTTTGTGCTTAGACGTCCTATTCCATCAGGACGATCAATTAGCCTCCTGTCCCCACTTCTCTCAATCGATATTTGGTGGTACAGGAATTTCTACCTGTTGTCCATCGGCTTCACCCTATCGGCTTCACCTTAGGGTCCCGACTTACCCAGAGCGGACGAGCCTTCCTCTGGAAACCTTAGTCTTTCGGTGGATAGGATTCTCACCTATCTTTCGCTACTCACACCGGCATTCTCACTTCTAACCTCTCCACCTCGCCTTCCAGCTCGGCTT